>JAEIGA010003305.1_pt1 | contig 25320 bp, 44 predicted proteins | sample 9270691 | NCBI WGS metagenome assembly JAEIGA01 (sample SAMN17057246, study PRJNA624740) | gut metagenome | biome: biome; isolation source: fecal sample | host: Bos grunniens | place: China: Xizang | collected 2019
GTCGTTACACCTTCCCCATTTCTGGGGCTTGGCACGGGATTGCCATATCCTTTCGGACGTAGGTTTCCCCCGTTAGCACGGCATCAAGCCACACACCGCTGATAGCGTTCACCTACAAAGACAATAACATCACTGCTATTGCCGACTATGGTTTTAATCGTGAAATTCCCCTTGGCCGCACCCGCAATGGCTTCCATAGCCGCCGATGTGTCAATGCCCATAATGGATGCCACATCTGCCGCACGTTGCATAGCGTTTGCCGACAGATCAGAACTTTCCTTGATGCTGAAGCCAGCACCCTGAAACAGTGCGCCCATCTTGTTTGCTGTTCCAAGGAAATCAGAAGTTGACAAGCCCATATTGGAAAAGGCTTTTTTTGCCGTGTCTTGCATCTTCGTGGCATACTCTTTGAACACGGCTTCAGAACCACCCATATTCTGTTCAAGTTCTCCGCTGGCACTCAAAGCCTTTGCCGTCAATCCAGTGAAGGCGGTTGCGCCAGCGGCCAGACCCACTGCAACGGTTTTGCCGAAAGCAACAGCACCCTTGCCAACAGCCCCGAAAGCCTTTGACAGTTTGCCTTGTGTCTTTTCACCTTTTTGACTGGTTTCATCAAGTGCTTTGTTTGCATCGGAATTATCAACAACAATCTTTCCCAGAAGTTTAAATAGTTCCATTGGGTAATCACCCCTTTTCTGGGTTGAAATTTTTCAAAATAGAATTTGTGTGCATAATGGTTGTTTCGATAACCTGTTCAGGCAGATTTCTGTGTTCTGCATCCGTTTTCTGCTTTTCCATAAATTCTTCAAAAGAACCTTCAAAAACACGGTGCAAATAGAATTCCCAGCTTTTTTCCTCGTTCTTTTCCGTTTGGAAGTTGTTCCAGAAAGAGCATACGAACTCATGAAATCTGCCTGACAGCATCATCCCATTGATAAAAGAAAATGGGCTTGCATACCGTTGGTATAACAAGTCCATAAACCGAAAGTCACCGATTAGAACAATCTCGAAACAACCCCGAAAAAATCCCGGAACTCCTTCTTCTTGAAGAAGTCAATCACCATTTCAACGAACATGACAGCGTTGCCGGGTGCTTTGATTTCCTCAACAGTCAAGTTGGAAGTCTGGGACAACATCTGATAGATGTCATCCTTGCACTTATGCAGATTGCCAAGAATCACATCGGCAGCTTCCAAAGCAACGCCGACACCAATACTGATGATGTTGGAATCGGAATCCTCGCCCGTTTCCTCTGCCTTTTTCTTTTCGTCCATCATCACGTTCTGGACAAGGCTTGTGATACCTTTGGATTCAAAGCAAGCCTTGAATTCCTTAACGCCAATCTGCTTGATGATTTTTGCCATCAGGAAGATGTCATCAGCACCCAACAGCCGGAAGGTGTAGGGCTTTTCCACAGTTTCCACAATCTCTTCCTGAATAACATCGGTTTTCGTTTCGCTCATTGCTCAACAGTCCTTTCTGTTCTCTCTTTTATTTCTTATCGGTTGCCGCCGCCTTGTCAGGCTCGACATAGGCTTCAATATATCTGCCCTGACGGGTGATCTCATTGAAGCGGGCGGGGGTAACATCAAAGGTGTCACCGGGCTTGCGGTTTACCTTTGCTTCTTTGTCAAAGAACGCAATCAAAACTTTTGCTTTCATTGTTCAGTCCCCCTTTTACACAACGGCCGTGTCAGGATAATAAATCTTGACAGGCAGAGTGTCCAAATCGCCTTCGTTCTCGGCGTAGGCATCCAGCACCACTTTCAGAACGGCGTTTTCCTTGTTCTTGCCTTCCAACTCAAAGGCAGACTTACACAGTGCATATTCAAAAATGACGATGATGTCCTTCTTGCCGTTGGCGGTCTTGCCGACAAAGCCGAAGTTTTCAATATAGTCATTCTCGGTGATGTTCGGCTTGTCAACATACATTGAATAGCCGTCAGCATCGCTTTCACCCTCGGTGAAGTTGGTTGCCAGTTTGATGTTATCGCCAGACAGTTCAGCCATACTTGCTTCAATGGAAGCCGTGCCGCCTGTCTTGACGGTCAGACCCTTGACCAGCACCAGTGCGCCGTCCAGTTCGATGTCCTTATACTCACCAGCAATGGACACCTTACCGCCGCCAGAAGTAGCACCAATGCAAGTGCCAGTCCATGTGCCGTCCGCAAACTTCAGACCCTTGTGATAAGTGCCAGCACCCAGAAGGATGTTTTCAGGTGTGGTGGTTGTCATGCCATGTTTGCCCATAGTAGACATATTACATAGCCCCTTTCCATTCTTTAATTTTCAGATTGATTTGGATTTTCTTCAGATCGGCTTCCCCGGTAGGGACAGGGAAGAAGCCATCAAAAAAGACAGCGATTGCGCCGCTGTCCGTGTTGCCCCTTACCCCATAAATGGGGTCAAAGTGCTTTTTGATTTTTTCTTTGACCGTCAACAGGTCAAGCATCTTCCCCCGGTGGAAGCCTGTCAGAATAAGTTCGGATTCTTCAAATCCGTCTTCCGTCATTGTCGGCAATTCGGTTATCTCACCGACAAAATACGGATATGTGATGTCAGATGACCATTCCCCGAATTCATAAGGGACAGCAATCTTGTCCATCTGCTCATTGATAAATGCCAAATTGTCCATGTATTACAGCCCCTTTAATGAATTCTGAATGCGGTTGATTATCTTGTTTTTCAGGCTTATATATGCCTTATAGAAAGCCCGTGACGGCTTTTTGCCGTAGGTGAAATGTCCGTCACCCTTTGCATCAACATAGAACCAGCCGCCCTTTCTTCCATTACCTTTCAAGGCGTGTTCACCAGTGCCGAATTCTTCCCAGATTGCATTTTCGTAATTTGAACCGATATATGCCGCCTGTTCTGAATCAACAACCTTGTGTTGAAAACTGCCTCTTGTATCGCCGCTTTTAACACGGGAATTTCGCTTCACCTGTGATTCCAGTTCCCCGGCGCATTCTTCCAAAGCGGCAATGACGTTTTCATTCATTGCCGCTTTAACCTTGATTGTGTAATCGTGAAACTCAACGGACATCACTGACCACCTATCTTCCGCAGATAGATTTCCAGTTGTTCATCCATTTCATCAGGATTGTCAATCAAAAGAACGTCATACATTTTGCCCTTGAAAATCATTCTTGTGTCCTGATCTGCAAGGGCATAAATGCCGGAATGATAATCACATGTGAAAACGTGGGTTGATTCCTCAATCTTGGCGTGAAAGTTGGTGCGTTTGCTGTCACCTGACTGCATACCCAACCAACCAACATGACTGAAAGCATCAGCCCACGTCTGTTCCGCTTCACCAATCGCATTCTTTTTCGTGGATTTGGTCTGGATAATACCTGTGATGTTGCCGCCAATGTTTGCCATAGGTCAGCACCTCGCTTTTCTGTATGCCTTCAAACAGCCCAGAAGGGATGCAGGATAGCCCATCACCTGATTTGCGCCGTCCATATTGAAATAGGTCACAGAATGACGGGACAGGGTTTCGGACTGAACCCCCACCTTGCCCCGATTATTCACTTCCCATTCCATCAGGTTTACGCAACAGGCAACCACATCAGCGGGATATTCAATTTTTGTGACAAGGACGGCATCTTCGTCCCGTGTTCCTTCATCAACCATGAAAGTTAGGTCATCAACCGTATAAACGGTGTAAAGACCCTTGTTGAACCGGGATTCGCTGACCTGTACAGTGTCACCGACAGAAAAGGGAATCAGGGATTCAGACATAAACACGCCAGCGGCAATGTCAGCCTGAACCCTGAACCCCCTGTTCTGGAAGTTGTTGTTGGTGTATGCCCTGATGGTCTGTTCCACCGCCAACAGCTTCATTTTGATTTTCTCATCACCCCAGCCGTCAGGGAATCTGACAAGTTCTTTTGCCTTTTCAACAGAAATAATCATCAGGGTTCACCGCCTTATCACTTGTTGTCAGCCTTCGCCTTGGTCACTTCATAGCCGGGGTGGGTCTTGAACCACTCCGCCATGCGGTCAGAATTGATTTCGGCTTTGCCGTTGGCGAACTGAACGCCGCCCGCACCCTTACCGCAGAAGGAAGGGTTGTTCTTAACAGTGACAGTGTACTTTGCCATGATGTATCATCCTTTCTTTTCTTTCGCCCTTATCAGGCAATCTTGATGTTACGCAGAACGCCAGCGTGCTGGGTGTTCTTCAGAACGGTGGCGGCAATCATTTCAACCTCGGCCTTCTTCATAACACCGGGGTCATTGAAGTTGGGCAGATACTGGTCGATGACGGCAGAACCATTCAGGCTGATACCGTGGAAGCCATCGTTGACATCGAACTTGACAGCATAGATGTCAGTCTTGCCCTCGCTCACAGCAACAACGCTATTGGGAACGGCAATGCCATCCTGTACGGTGTAGTGATTCTTTAAATCCATGAAGCGCACACCGTCAATGGAAGTGACCTTCTTGCCGAAGGCTTCTTCAGTTTCGGTCTTGTAACCCAGAATACGGGCAACGGTCTGAATCTTGGCGATCATGTCAGTGTTCAGCAGAAGGGCATCTGCGTTGGTGGACATAATCAACTTGGTCAGTGCTTCATAGAACTGGTCGGCGTTTGCCTTGGTGTTTTCCATAGTGGACAGGTCGATGACAGCACCACCAGCGTTGAACTCGGTGGAAGTGCCAGCCAGCATAGAATCCAGACCCTCAAATTCGGGGGCATCGGTGTTGGCAGTAGCCACAGCATCACCGTTAATCAGTGTGTAATGGAACAGAGAAACAACCGCCTTGATATGCTCCTCAACCTGATACGCCAGATTGTCCCACTTGCCAGCAACCTTGTTCAGAACACGGTCAAGCTGCACTTCGCCACCCATAATGGCAAGGGCGGCTTCAAACTCTTGCTTGGTAGCCGCAGAAGCGGTGTACTCACCGTTCAGTTTGCGGAACTGCGCCGTGGCGGGCAGAACCTTACGCAGATACTTGTACTTCATAGTAGAACCGCCGCCGCTGGGAGATACGCAATCATCAAACGGCAGAACCTGAAGAATGTCAGATTCCCGAAGGAAAATGTCAACGATCTGACCAAATACTTTGTCAGATACACCCTTTTTGATTTCCTGTAAAGTCATAGCAGACATAATTTTCACCTTTTTAACCTTTCATTTATAGTTTAGTTTGCAGAATCGAACTGCTGTTGCAGTGCTTCTGCCAGATTTTGCGGCTCTGCCGTGCGTTTCTCACCTTCGGGAAGGGGGTTCGCATCAACTTTAAGACCGCCGCCAGCCTTTTCAAATTGGGCGGGGAACTGTGTTTTCAGACCCGAAAGAAGGTCATCCCAACCCTTGATATTTTCGTTTTCGTCCAATTCAAGGGACTTGCCTTCATCCTTCAACTTCTCGTTGATTTTGAATGCCAGATAGTCAACATCCACAGCCTTTGCAGTACGCAGGGCATCACGGACAGCATATTTCAACTGCATTTCCGCTTCCCGTGCTTTGGAATCTGCCAGCATCTTTTCGGCATCAGCCAACTTCTGCTTGACGGCTTCGGCATCAACATTACCCTTTTTCAAAGATTCAAGGGTTTCCGTCAGGCTTTGAATGTCAGTGTCCTTGCCGGACAGCAGGGCGTTCAGCCGTTCCAGTTCGGAATCGTGCTTGCCCTTGCTGACATACTCACCGCCGCCCAGATTGCCAACCTTGATTTGATTGTCCTTGTTGGCTTCATCGCCGTTGTGGGCGTTGACCGCCTGAACCAATTCATCAAAGGTCAGGGCTTTGTCACCAAAGATTGTCTTCAAAAACTCCATATCGTGTCCTTTCTTTTCCCCTGTTTTTATATGCGGTGGCATCCGCTGGAAAGATGCTATTTATAAACGCCCTGCATCAAGGGCAAATTTTTTCGGCGTATATATGCCACGCCGGGGCAATGGGGCTGATGGTAGGACTTGAACCTACAACCCAGTGATTACAAATCACTTGCGCTCCCTGTTGCGCCACACCAGCATATAAAAAGCACCACCCCCGAAAGGGTGATGCTTTTCATTGTTAAATGGTTTCTGTTTCTTTGTTCGCATTCATAGGTTGGTATTCACCAACGTCAACATCCTTGACGTGCCGCCGGATTCACAAAGATGTTCTATATTGCTAATCAAAGATTTAGTTTTCGTTGTTTACCGCTTGCAACGCTTCCGCCTCGCTGTCGGTGATTTCCCGCCAGTTATCGGGGCTTGTGTTATGAGCGAGATATACCACTTTACCAAAGGCTTCGCCATTGGTCAAGGTCATACCCTCGTCAGCGGTCAACACGATTTGTTCAACGATTGTCTTTTTCATAGTTACCACTCCTTATGTCAATACTAAATTCCAACCGCAATATCCAATGTAGTTTTCCCACGTAGCAAACGATGTGTATATAAGTTCGTCCATAAGGTCGGAGTCAACTAATCTCTGCCACGCTTGGGAAGGTACAGTGAGTATCTTTTTACCATATACATCTTCATCAGCATAAGGGTTATATATTTTTAGGTGCATCACTATGCTGTGCACACTCTCTGCGGACAGTTTGGTACTCCATTGTAAGTTGATATCATTACATATCTCGCCCTCAAAGGTGATATTTTCCAAAGCGGTGCAATAACCGAAAGTATTTGAAAAGGTTGTTTTTTCAGACACCTTCAATAGCGTGACGGTCTTTAATTTTTGGGCGTTCCAAAACACTTGCGTAAAATTAGTACAATTTCTTGCATCTATCGTCTTTTCGATTTCCTCGATATATGACCAACTGAACATGGCGTAGGAATTTGTGCCGCAATCAAAATCGTATTTGGGTTTAAATGTAGCAGGCGTCCAACCCCCACCATAAAAGCTGTAAGCATAACCGCCCCGACCGGCAATGTTTCCTTGATACACATCCCAAAAAGCGTCATATTCTGCCTGTTGGCCGTTTCTATACCCCTCTCTACCGCCTTGACCATAGCCGTGTTCGTACCCTTGATTGTAGCCGTCTGTTTTACCTTGGGCATAGCCCTCGTCGTACCCGTCAACAATCTCCACTTTGGCGTTCAGTATTTTTCGCCCGTTTAGATAAGCCATATACTGTCACCCCCCATTAGTTATACGAACCATTGGTGAACAGGTTTTTGGGGCTGGATGCACTGCTATTGTTCACAAAGACACAGCCATTGGAAGAATATACATCACCAATGGCGGCAGTTTTGAGCGTATCATATCCAGTCTGATCTAAGAATATCAAACTGGTTGTGCTGTCAATAGCGAATTTTCGTCTACCACCGCCGAAAGCGTTAATGCGGAAATAAACAGTGCTATGCTCAATTTTAAAAACACTGCCGCTGTCTTTATCCCCCGCCAGTGTTGCGATTGCACCAGCGTTTTTGCCACCGTCTGTATACCCTATCTGCAAGTTACATCCTCTTTCAATCTGAATTGGAATGCTAACATTGCCATTCGACCAGATGGTGTTTATGCGGCCATTCGTACCATAGAATTCAAACCGACCAGCCTTGAACGTACCATTGGTTGTGATGAAACTGCCGTATGTTTTGAGCAAAGCACCTTGAAACTCCACATTTTCAAAAATAAGGCTTGTTGTTTCAAAGTTGAAACAATTTTTCACTTTGTCGGAAGAACCGCCGTGTTTAAGCGTTATATTGTTGAAATTGTAATGACCGCCATAGAACGTTATCGTTTCGTCATTCGTGAAATTGAGAACAATGCCATCTATAAGTTTGTCGGGCGTACCACCAGTGATATGCAATGCAATGTGATTGAAAAAGTAATAGGAACAGTTGTATGTTCCAGCGGATTTTATATACAAACGGTTGTCGGGTCTGCCTTGATTGCACAAGCTGAACCATTTATCAAGGGTTTTGAACGGTTTGGCACTTGTGCCGTCACCTGTTTCATCGTTGCCAGTCTTTCCGCAGATATACACTCTATGGGTATAGGTGTACTTGCCCCCCGCACCAGCAGTGCCGCCACATGCGTGTATAGGAAGGCTTTTTTCAACGGCGTTTAATTGATTGCTTGCGCCAGCGACAACACCCGCCAAAGTGCCTAAATTCTCTTGAAGGTCGCTCACCTGTTCGGCATTGCTTCCCGCAACGTCCGCAATCTCGGAAATTTGCGTATCGTGATTGTTTGTCTTTTCCGTCAACGCATTCAATACCGCTTGTACGCCATTCATTATCTCTGATAAAACAATATAATTGTTTTCACTTGTGGTGGCTCTTTCAACCAATGAATCAATCGTCAAGCCGTGTTCCGCAAGTTTATTCTGTATATCTTCAAAATCGGTAGCGTTTTGGTTGATTTCGTCATCAGTGATGATATACAAACGGCTTTCGTCCTTTACGGGTATAGCATCATATTCCGCTTGCGTACCCACCCACAGGCTGACAGGCTTTTTGCCGTTACGCTCAATAAGGCTTTCCACCTTGGTTTCCGCTTTTTCGGCGGCAGCTTCGGCGGCTTCAACAGCATCTTCAACCTGTTCTATATTCATATTAGCCTTGTAAACAGCACCATCGACCCGCCTTGTGAGGTCTAAAATAACATCGTATTGTCCAGCATCGACAACCTTGTTGCCGTTGTACATACCGGGAGAAACAGAAATTGCGGAATATTTTGCCGTATTCCACACATAACCAACGTGTTGTTCATCTTCGGAACACGCAAAGCGAATCAAGAAGTGCAGACTGCCGATGTATTGGGTTGCATTTCCAGAAATCAACCAAGACAGGATGACAACATCATCACTTTCAGGGCTAACCCGCATATCATCCACCACATAAACACCGTCATACTGTTCTTTGGTTTGTGTGTCAATATTGGTGTAATGCACTTCAACGATGTCACATTCCGTCATATCGTGTCCTTCAATATACCGTGGAATTTCAAACGTGAATCGTTCAGAATTATGGTCAAACTGTATCAAACTTGTCTTGCTGGAAGACTCGTTTTTCAACTGCCGTGTGATTGGATTTATCGAAAAAAAAGCATCCGAATCATTGACATTGTGTTTGTGCGCCATATAAAATCACTTCCTTTTTACTGCATGAAAAAGCACCCTGCATTTCTGCAAGGTGCTTTCGCTGAATAGGTCTATTTTCGGTCTTTGAAGAAGTCAGCCCAATATGGGTTCTCTTTGTCAAAGATTTGCTTCTGTTCAGGTGTCAACTTGTGGGGATAGTCTGCGAACAGGTTGAAAACTTCTTTTTTATCGAAACTGAAAAGAAATACGCCGTCTTGATCTGATGTATCTACCCACCAAATCACGTCAGATGAATTTTCTTTGTAGAATTTATCATTTGGCATAACCTGTTACCCCCTTTCTTTGACTTGTGACATCGGTGTTGATATAGCCCAAAATGGTTCTAAAATCATCACCAGTTAATTGACTGATGTCTGTTGCATAAGCAGTTGAATAATACCGGGAAGATGTTGTGCATCCAAACCTATACCTTAATGTGTCACCCACATCCCCGAAGTCCTTCCATCCGTTGTTTTCAGGTTTCGCACATTGCAATTCAAGATATTGAAGAACCCCTTCTTTTTTTCTAACCACTGCGGCATGTCTGCCAACAGAAAGATAGTATTCTGTGCCTTCATTCAACTGCTTCAAAATCTGCTTGCCATTTGTAAGATTGCTTTTAGCCTTATCAGCAACAATGGATTGCACGCCCAAATCCTGAAACATTTTGACTTTGGTGGATTTTTTTGAAAAGAAATCCATACTGCCGCCACCACGAAAATCAAGCACATTCCAACCTTGTTTTTGACCAGCATAAGCCAGCGCAACAGATGCACAAGAACCAGTTGTCTTGTCACCGCCACCGACCAACTGAATGATTTCATCAGTAGTCAATGTGTTAGCATGTGCAAGAACGGGGTTATAGTCAATATTCAAACTCTTTAATGCTTTGCTTGTATCAGTTTCAATTTCCGCAAACATTTTAGCACTTTGGGAAGCATTTGTCAACTGCTGGGATTTTTTCAAGTATTGCTTTTTGAATTCGTTGTAGTCGGTGATGCTTTTGAAGTTGACCAGTTCCCCAGATTCGTTGTCCATCTTGGTGAACTCACCGTCTTCCCAATAGACTCCCCCCGTGTCTGGGTTCACCTTTTCTTCCAAAGCCCACCTTGCACGCTGAAGCAACGCACAACGGCAATTCACAACCTCTGCCGCACCGCCTGACGGGTCACCGGGGAACATCAGACCGTTGCTGAACTTCTCGTCCAGTTCTCTGATCTCACCGTCAACTGCCACATGGCTTTCACGGGTGCTGGAATCCAAGGTGCTGTCCCACTGTTTGACCACATCTGCGCCCTTTTCCTTCGCCTTGTAGCAAGCATCCATCGTAGATTGATTCTGAATGCGGTGTCCTTCCGTCCGTGTGATACGCACGGCATTATTGAAGCCGATGTTGGTTGTTCCAGATAACTGTTTCGCCATCATTTGCCAACTCATACCAACTGCAATGCCACGGCTGACCTGTGCAGTGATTCTCTTCTTCAGCATAGACACATCTTCGCCCAGCCGGGAATATAACCCGTTGCTGATTTTGCTGTCAAGCTGCACGGCTCTGACCATTGCTTCTTGGTCAAGCGGGAAACAAAGGGGAATGCCCTGACCTTGCAAATCAAACATCGTGCCAACAAAGCCTTCTTCATAGCACTTTGTCAGATATTCAGAAACAGTCCTGAATTCTTCCACTTGCATATTGTCAAGAATACTGCCGATTTGCTTCTTTAAGGCATCTTGATATTGCTTTTGATAGATTTTGGACTGTTGCATAGACAGCAACTTTTCCTTTTCATCGGCATCAACAGCCAGATTCGCAAGCGTTCCCAGCCTGTTAATGTCATCCTGCAAAGCCTGTGCCTTTTTCTCGATTTCTTTTTGTGCGTGATGATACTGGTTTTTCAGTTTGCGGATGACCGCTTCTTCATTATTCAGGAATTCTTGCTGAACCAGTTTCTGCCGCTTGTTCATCCGTCACCACACCTTCCAGCGTTGCTTTTGCATCGGCGGTGGACTGTTCAGGCATCTTTTCAACCTGACCCTTCAATTCCTCATAGTCCCATTCAAGCACATCACACAGGGCTTTCAGGGTTTGTTCATCACCCACATTCGCCGCAATGTTCAGGATGGTGTTGACATCGATCTGACGGGTTTCAGCCTTGATTTTCTCGTTCTGAAGGTTCTCGGCTTCATTTGTCGGAATTTCGGGGGTCAAATCAATGGTGATGTCCGACATCTGATAATCAGTGCCGTGTTCCTCGTTGATTTCGTCCAACTCAATCTTGATGAACTGCTTCAGCAACTTTTTCAGCCGCTTGTCCAGTTTGCTTTTCTTCAGGTCAAGCAGAGTATACCGGGACAGAATGACAATGTTTGTGATATTGCCATCACCCACTTGCGCCGGATTGAAGCCCATACCAAAAATATAGATGTTTCGTTCATCAATTTCCAACTTTGCTTTCCGTGCATCGTAGGGAATGTCAACGGTTCTGACCTGAACGTCACCTTCAGCATCAACGCCGACAATCTTTTTAGTCTTCAGGTTCTTTTGCAGTTCGTCAAGGTTTTCACCTTGGAAGCCAGAAACCACATGAAGCGGGGTGTCAAAGTCCACAAGGTTATTGGACAAAGCGCAAGCGTGAAGGTCATAGTCATCAATCAGACCCTTGATTGGCTTCAGGCCGCTGATTTGCTTCTTGTTATAGTCAAGCCGCCAGAAAGGAATGTGACCAAAGGGTTTGCCCATCTTTTGCCCAGAATCGGGGTCTGTGAACACCACGTGGGGGCGAGGATTGTACGGGGCAGCTTCGTCCATCTTGATTGCGCCGTCACCAATCTGCACATAATACAGCGATTCGGTCTTTGTCCAGTCCTGAATGCGCTTGACAGTCTTTCTGCCCTTGTCAATGCGGTCAATATACCAGTAGATCACATGGTCTTGGCCGTCTTCAGCATCCTTCGCCTGTACTTCTACAACACCCATACTGTCCGCACACTGATAGACGGATTTGTTGTCCTCGTCCTTGTAACGGTACACATATTCAAAACCTTTGGTGTATGTGCCTGTTATCAATTCACCGATTTCAGCCCAGAAGTCATCATCAAAGCGTTCATCAAGTAAATCTTGCAAGCCGTCTACCTTTTCCTTTGCCTGAATTGGGTTGTTCTTTGCGGAAAGGGCATAAGCGGACAACTGGTCTGCAAGAATCGTGAAGAACGGATGACAAATCCTGATATTGGAACGGGTGGTGTCTTCCACAAGTGTTCCATCAGCATTGTAATAAAACAGCCGACATTTTAAGATGTCATGTTCGCCGTTGTAATACTTATTACCAACAGCCGCACGCTGTTTCTTTTCGGAAGCCATGTCATCAGAGATAAACCGCTTTATCTCGGCAACAGTTAAAGCCATAATATTTCACCTTACCTTAAATCAAAATGGCAGTGATGTAAGCACCATAGGCGGACAGCCGATGCCGCCGCCCCAAGGAGATATAAGTATTTCCCAGCCTTCCCCCGAAAGCCAGAAAAGGGAAAGCTGCTGGTGCTGTACATACTGCCCGGAATACTCGGTTAAACCATCCATTTCTTGACCTTGCGCCAGCCTTCCACGCCATACCGCAAAGCCGCCATTGCATCATCCATAATGGGAACAGGTTCATCCAGATATTCCCCAGACCGTTCATCCTTTTTCCATTTCCACTGTTGCGCTTCTTTGATGGTGTTGATGCAGTGCGGGTGTATATATATTGAACGCTGTTTCAACCAGTCTATTTGTGCCTTTACCGAACCGGCAGAACCGCCCTTGTCCACACCCCTTGCACGGAATCCGGCATCTTTCCACATCTTGATTCGGTCAGGTTCAGCAGAATCACACCACATTTGTTTATTGCGGGGTGTTTCCTTTGCAACAGCCAGTTGTATGATTTCGGAAGTGTCCTTTTCGTGCTGGTAGATTTCGTCAAGAATATAAATATTGTCATCCTTCCAGCCAAGCACAAGGATTGCGTTGGCGTGGTTAAAGCCGAAGTCCTGACCGATTGCTATATCGTCATAATCGTTCAGGTTCTGGGAAATCTCTTTGACTTCCCAATTTTGCAGTATAAGACCGCCAATTTCGCCCCATTCGCCAAGACCATATATTTGATATCCGTCTGGGTCAACTTGCTTTCTGCGCTCCATTCTGGCACGGTAGGCATCATCAATGAAGCGGTTCATCAAGTATGTGGAATGATGTGTTAAAACGTTGGGGTCAGGAATATCAAAAAAGACTTTCTTTATCCAGTGGCTTTTGTTCACTGGGTTGAAAGTCATTCTGATCTGATAGAATTGACCGGGCGGCAGCTCGCCACGCAAACGGTCATCAATGATTTCAAGGTCTGCTTGTGTGAATTCGGTTGCTTCTTCCAACCACACATCCGTCAACTTGCCCTTTTGGAATGTGATGGACTTCAGCTTTTCACGCTGTTTGTCATCGTTCATTCCACGGAAGATGATTTTGTTTCCGTTGTGGCGGCAAGTCAGTTGCAGGGGGCTCCTGTTTATCTGCCAGTATTGTTCAGCCTTGTCACCAAACATGCGGTATATAGCACCCGTCAACTCGGCAAAGGTGCTGTCACGGTTGGTGATGTCGGACTTTCGCATTGCCACAAGGTTTCTGCCCTTGTCATTCATCAGCCGAAGGATGTAATTCTGCGCCGTGTCAACGCTCTTTCCCGAACCAGCAGACCCCTTCATGACTATATATCGTTTTTTGCTTTGGTTGACCTCTTTGAAGGCGGGATTTGCTTGAATTCTTATGTTCATAAGCAATCAGCATCCTTGAAGGCACGAATCAACTTCGGCATTTGGAACGCAAGCCAGTCAACCATTTCTTCGTTCTTTGCCCATGCCTTTTCAGGCACAAAGGAATTCCACCTCAACCCCGATTCGCTCAAAAAGGCGTGAATCAGTTCGTGTCTGATGGTTTCCTTTTCGTGTGCAATGATGACTTCTTCATCATCATTCGCCCATTCAGGAACTGTTTCCAAGTTCAAAATAACGATTTCCTTTTTGGTATCGTCACAGTAGCCGCCGAAGTTCATCTTTTCGATGTAGTCATCTTGACCTTTATCTACACGGCGCAAGGTGTATTCAGTTCCTAAAACATTAATTTTCATCATTCGGCATCATCACCATAATCAACAGTAATGGTCAAATCCATATCAACAACTTCATTGATGGTGTCTTTATAAAGCCCATACCGCTTGCCAAGAAGTTCAGCCGCCTTCAAGCGTTCTTTTTCATCAGGTGCTTTTTGCATTGTCCGGGCTTCAGATGTACCCATGCCAATACCTTCAACCACCACGATTTCAGACTGCGATTCGCCACGCATAACAGATGTCAGGTACTTCAACACTTCATCTTGGTCAGCGATCAGTGCCGATTCCTTTTCTGCCATCCTTTTTTCGATGAACTCATTGATTGTAGTAATTTGTAGTAATTTTGAAGCGTTCGTGTTGGCGTACTTTTGGGAATACCCCGCCCGAATAGCCGCCTGTGTTGCATTCAGGTCAATCAGGTATTCATCACAGAAACGCCGCTGTTTTGCCGTCATCTTTGCCACGATGCAACACTTCCTTTCACAACGCAAAAAGCACCAAACGGAATATCCGTCAGGTGCTTTTCAAAGTTTTTCTATTATAATAATAAACTATGTATTTCAGCATTTCAAGTCCAGTTTGGTCACACTGGGTCACAAACAATACAGATTGGTCACATATTTTGAAGTTTTTCAATTAAACTGTCCGCCCATTCCCGCTTTTCCTGTTCTTGAACATCCAAAATCCGCTGAAGGTTTTTCAAAGCCCTTCCGTGGACGGTGGTTGCCCAACTTTTGGATTGTTTTTTTGATGCGCCGATGTCTTCAAACTCCATATTCTGAATGTACCGCTTGTGAATCACGTCATATTCTGTGGCGTTAAGCTGCTGAATGGTTCTGTCGATTTCTTTCTTTTGCGCTTTCAAGCCGTCAATTTCCAACTGAATATCAGCGGCAATGTCAATGGCATCAGCCATCTTTTGCTGACTGCCGGAAGATTGCACACGTTCACCACCGAACTGCGCCGTGATACCTTGTGCGACATCAATCCAATTCAACTTTTCGACCATCTTATTGATGATGATTGTGTCCAGTTTCACCAACTGTTCAAGATATTCTTTCACATTCACTTTGCATCCCCCACTTTCCGCCCACAGAAGGGGCAATATTTTACGAATACTGGTTGTACATACTGCACTGGGTCAGTAACGGCAAACTGGATCGCCGTCTTTCCGTCAGGGTCAGTACACCAAAAGCAACGGTCAGCCATTGTCAACCCTCCTCAATCACTTGTAAACGATATGTGCCTTTTCGTGTTTCATTTGTTTTGCGATTTAGCCAAACTTCATCTTGTGAATAATACTTGGCAAAACAACTGCAAAATCCATTACAAACATCATAGTGTTCAACCCACTTGCCACAAAAGGGACATTGGTGCTTAATTCTCCTACTCATTGTCAGCACCGTCCTCTCTTTCGGCGTACTTATCACAATACTCTTTTGCAGAACAGCATTCGCAATCTTCCCACATAAGATAATCGGGGTCACACACAAAACTGCACTCTTTTACAAGTGCAACTCTGTCTTGGGGGTTTTCCCAATGCATTTCCTTTTTGCCATCCACATAGTATTTATCCATCTGCGGCACTCTGCGTGCCTCAATGTAGCAGTATTTTGCATCCTCACAACACTCGGTTGACAACGCCATCACCTTTGCCTTGTTTCTCGTTTCCGCAAAGACAACCGTTGCACAAAACTCGTCCTTTTCTCTTACAAGCCATGCTTTCATTCACCCTCACCCTTTCCGTCCATCTTTGCCAACACTCTGCACCCAACACATTTTCGCAGATTTTCTATTCTGCAATGAAAAATCATACAAATGTCGTGTTCCGTGTAACTTTGGTATGAGTGTTCAAAATACGAATGGCTTTTATAATCACAACCTTTACAGGTATCACCATCGGGAACAGGAATAGTTATAGTTGTCATTTGCTTTCACCTCGCATATCAGCACCGCAGTGACAATAAGGTTGTTTCGTTTTTTCAGTTCTGCCACACAAAGAGCAAGCGAATACTTTTCTGACATTACATTCACTGTAATCATCAGCATAATATTCAGTTTCTTCTCTCCACTCCCCGTGCCGTACCTCTACCACATCGGCGGTGGGTTCCGCTTTGAGATAATGATAAGCGGGTGTGCCCCTTGCTATGTTAAGCACTCTTTCACGCTCGATATACTCAGCCATCGTTGTCACCTACCATTTCTTTTAAAAGGTTTTTGATAATGAAACGAATGTGGGAATAACCAAATACACCAGCACGAAACTCGAATAACAACCTATCCGCAAATTCTTTGATTGCTTCGGCTTTGGCGGTTTTAATTTGTCTGCGTGCCTTTTTCAAATGCTCAATTACAGAGCGATTTTGTTTTTCTAACCTCTCAATCTCTGCCTTTTGGCGAAGAATAAGGTTGAGTGCATCTATTCCACTCTGTTCCAAACAATCTGCAACATCATCCCTACCTAAATAAGCGCATTCACCTGTGCTGCATCGTCCTGTGACACAACACCTCAAAGCATTGATAATCTCGTTATCGGTCATCGATTTCCGCCCCCTTCAAACAACTTTATTCCGCTGTTCAAACAATGCCCCCGTACTACCGAAGCCGCCGTTGCCACGTTCAGTGGATTCCAGTTCATCCACCAGTTCCACTTCAGGGGTGATGATGGGCAGAAGGACAAGTTGGGAAATCTTCTGTCCTCTTTCAATCCGCACACTGTTATATCCGTGGTTGTACAGTTTCACAACCATGCTTCCAGTATAACCGCAGTCAATCACGCCTTCGCTGGTGATGCCGTTTTTGACATTCAGGCCGCTTTTGCTTTTAATCATACCAACATAGCCTTCAGGGATTTCAATGTGAACGCCAGTGTCGAAAGAATGGCTTGAACTCGGAAGAATCAACGCACTTTCCATAGCATACAGGTCAAGCCCTGCATCGGTGCTGTGCGCCCGTGTAGGCACAAATGCGCCGTCATCCAGTTTGATTTTGATTTTCATAGTTTATTCCCCCTGTAATTTTCTTTTTAATTGTTCCGCCCTGTCTGCAAGATCAGAGTTGCTGTTTGGGTTGAATACCGGGCGGTGCTTTTGAATGGCAGTTTCAAAGGCTTCCACATCCTCGTCCCTATCCTTGCACCAATTAGGCACAATTTCCTTTCGTCCGCCCTTTTTGGGGTTGTCGGTGTAGTTGCCTTCCAGCACTTTCAGCATATTGTCTTTATCAATAAGCCAGTCGAAAGAAGCCTTCCAGCCGCCGTCAACGCCTTTCAGGAAAGAAGAACTTTCGGCAGCTTCAAAGACGGCTTTGAAATCATCCACGGTGTATGTATTCAGGCTTTCAGTGATTTTTTCAATTCGTGCATCAGATAAAGAACGGATTGCCGGGAAGGATTTGCAGATTGACTTGAAAAGGTCTGCGATTTGCTGGCACGATAACGCAATATGCTCTATATCTCTTTCTTCTTCTTTATCTTCTTCTTTATCTTCTTCTGTTGCGTTACATTGCGTTACCGTAACGTTACATTCATCGTTACACGGTGATTTTTTTTTACTTTCTCTATGTTTCGCAACCCTTTTTCTTGTCTGCTCTCTGATTTTTGCAAGCCCTTCAGCATTCTGGTGATCTTCCCACCCGGTAATTGTTATAAAGCCGTTGTCGGTGTAGGTCATATCCAATTGGTCAAAGGTTTTCAGTGCCAGTTTCACAGTGTCTTTTTCAAAATGAAAATCTTCTGCAAGCATATCTGGTGCGTATGGAATGTTTTCGGTTAGAAATATTTTGCCATCAGAATTGCACCGTCTGGCTTCGGCAAGAAGCACAATCCAAAACAAAGCGATACTGTCACCATTAGGAAGCCGCCGAAGATATTTAATTTTTCGGTTGCCGAATATATCCATATTCAGTTTGAACCAATCATCAGCCACAAATCTTCACCGCCTGTCCAATATCGCAGAACTTGAACGCCGTCCGCAGCTTTTCCCCGCTGACAGTGTTATATTCAGCGGTGAACCACTTGTGCGGAACGTTGATATGCACCACAGTTGCGGTCACAATCTTGCCTTTGGCATCTTTTGAAGCAAAACCTTTGACTTCCCTTGCAGGGTCAAACTTCACTTTTTGTCCAATTTTAATCACTGAAACCACTCCATATCATCCGTTTTTGCATACGCCCTGACTACCACTTCATTTTCAGCCCTATATTCTTGCACGGCTTCACAAGCGGCAAGTTCAGGATGCCGCCGCTGTAATTTCTGCCTTGCCCGTCTGACGGATTCAAACGGGGGAAATTCTGTCCCCTGAAGGTTCAAAAGGAAGAAGGGAACGGAAACGGCTTCAAGCCTGACACCCTTCTGATCTGCCACCACGGACAGAACCTTCAAATATAGAAAACTATCACTATTGCGGGATTGCTTGTCCTGTTCCAGAATGGATTTGACAAGTGCCGTTGTATTCTTCAAGTCATACATTTCTATTTCTCCCCTTCCATCAGTTCATAATCTTCAGGTTCAAACGGGATGCCCATTTGTTCAATCCGTTTGTCCACATGCTCCCAGAACACTTCATCATTGTTATGTTTTGCGGACAGTGTGCTGATGCGGTCAATAAGCCGCAAAAGCCGTACAGCACCGAAGCCAAAACCGTCATTCAGACTTATGCAAATCAACTTATAAACACGGCGGATGCTGTCTTCACCCTGCTTTCTGATTTCGTCAGCCACGGCTTCACGGATTGCGGCCTTTTGTTTTTTATTTAACTGAACCGGGATTCGTGCTTTCATTTGTCTGCTCCTTCCTTTCCGTCAGTTTGTATGCCTTTGAATACACAACGCCACGCCGCCAGCCATACTTTGCAAAATTGCAAGAAGCCTTCTATGAAAGCCGCACCAATATATTTGCCAATCCCAAGAATGAAAGGCAACGCCATGACAGCAAGAATGGACAGTCCAATAATACAAATAATTTTTTCAGCCATTGTTTGCACCTTTTTTCAAATCAAATCCGGCTTCCCATTCACGGAACAGATTTATCCAGTCATCAAGGGTCATCGTCACAAGGATTTCAGCGTTGTTTTTCTTATGGAACACCGCCGGAAGCCGCCCTGTGCCTTCAGAATCCCTTTTTGCTTGCGCCATCCATTCATAAAGGCGCATTGTTTCCTGATGCTTTGCTTCTATATGTATACCGGGAAGACCCACAACATCGGAAGCATCCCCAGTGTTTCCGCAATATTGGGCGGTTCGTCTGGCATCGTAGCCATATTCACGGAACTTGGATGCAAGCTGCCGTTCAAATCGTGCGCCTTTTTGTTTGCTATTTACTGGCATTGTTCATCACTTCCTTTTATTTTTTGCCCGTAAAATCTTCAAATCTTGGACAGGAATTAAAAACTATTCGATTGTTGCACCACCGTTGCAAAAGTTTGTATTTGCTACCACGCTTTATGTGTTCTTTGTCATAAAGCATAACAAAAGGATTGAAGCCATAATCACGCAACGTGTAAATCCTCTCCAAATCTTGTTCAAATGTTGTGTCAAAATTACACAGGACGAAAACGCCAAGTTTTCTATAATCAATCCCTGTAATTTCTTTGAACATTTTGAACTTCGGAAGAATCTTTTCTTTGTCTTCGTACCTATCCCAAGCAAAATGAAGATTTTTTATTTTGATTCGTTTAATCATTTCCGCTTTTTCTTCGGTCATCAAACGGATGTCAAGCCCTTGATTGATGTCAACCAACGCCTTGCTGTCAATCAGTTGCTGAAGCAAGTCTTTCCATTGACGGCAAGCAAGGATGTTCGGGTCGCATAAAACAATGTTTTTCTGACCATCCCAGAATTCCTTCAGGTCAGCCACTTTCATTGATCGTCTGCCTTCTTTTGCTTCTACATGGCAAAAGTGGCAACCCCGTGGACATCCCCGTGTCAAAAAGCCGTATGCAGTGTCTGTGATGCCATATATAGAATAGTCGGGGTATATGTGTTCAATTTCTGGGGGAAGGTCAATTTCTTTGCTTTTGTCATAGACTTCCTTTCCGTTGATAAGGTTGATACAATATCCAGAACCACCATATACAACTTCGTCAGCATCAATGAAATATTCAAAATCAGAAGAAAAACTGAACACTTTTGAAACATAAACCTTGTCCATATGTCCTGAAAACATCGGTTCATACCATTCCACACAATCCCCTTTTGCTTTGTGATATGCTGAAATTTTCATAAGTGGGATATTCGGGAAATTATGTCCATCAACATCTATCAAACCAATCTTCAAATGCTGTCACTCCATTTAACTGATTTATTAAAACGGTAAATCTTCATCCATCGTGATTTCCTCAAAATCCTGCGCCGTGGCAGTGGAGAAACCGCCCGTCTGTGCCTGTGGAATCGGTGCAACGTTGGAAGTTGCATAGGACGGCATTTGTGCGTTTGCATAGCCGTTGCCGTTGTCTTGCTTGCTTTCGGCAAAAAACGCTTGGTCTGCGATAACCTCAAATACCGTGCGGTTGTTGCCGTCATTGTCTGTGTATTTTCGGGACTGCAAAGAACCAGTCAAGGCCATCCGCTGTCCCTTGCGGAAATACTTGCCGATGAATTCAGCCGTGCCACGCCATGCAACACAGCGGATAAAATCGGTCTGCCGTTCTTGGTCTTTCGGTGTATATGCACGGTCAACCGCCAGCGAGAAACTGATGACGGAATTGCCGTTCTGGGTTGTTTTCAGTTCAGGGTCAGCGGTCAGCCGACCCATCAAACAAATAGTATTCATATTGAATCTCCTTTTCTGATCTCCCCCACCCCGCCGAAGCGGGGCAGGGGCGTGTTTATATGTAAATCAGGAAATAATCACGAAGTTGGTATAGTCTTTCAGGGCATCTGCCAGATACGCTTTGATGGATTCCATTGCTTCAATTCTCCATGCGCCGCCGTCTGCTTCAAACAGGGCACACTGAATGCCGCCGCAACGGTCATCCTTCATTCTGAAAACAAAACTGGATATGGGCTGTTCCACTTCAACAAAGGTTCTGAAAGGCTTCAAAATGGCAGGGCTGGGGATGATTGCTTCACCCTTTGAAGCAATGCCCGTTTTAACAGTAGCCTTTTGGGAAACACCGTCATCACCATATTCAGCCACGCTTCCGGCTTCAACTGTTCCAGCAAACTTCAAAAGAAGTGCTTTGTCAGTCTGGGGGTCATCAATGAATTTGGATTGAACGCCGATGCAAAACGATTCGTGGTTGTCAAACCGACCAAAGTTGAAATCGGGGACATTGGCATTGACTTCAACCACATATTCTCGTACCCGTTCAACATCCAAAGAGGAATAAAGCGCAACCCGTGTGGGTGACTGCACATGGATAATCATTTCATTGGCGAAAACATCCACGCCAGATTTGATATAGTCAATAAGACTGGACAGCGTGTTCATTTCAATACTTCTTGCACGGGGGATGTAACTGATACGGTTCAAATCCTTATCGGAATACGTCTGACCGTCAATATTGTGAATACTCGGCGTGGCAAGTTCCGTGATGTACTTAATGGCTTCTTTTAACATTTCTTTTCATCCTTTCTTAATTGCACATGACTTTCCGAAGGTCAACAACATCGGCTTTGGTCTTGGGTTCTTCCAACACTTCGCCCGTTTCAGGGTCAACGCTGTAATCGTCAACCGTGATCTGACCCTTCAACGGTTTGTGTTTGCCGTATTCCTCGGCGTACGTTTCACCAGTTTTCAAGTTTTTGCCGACAGCAAATGCGGTGGACATGGGGGCTTGTGCCGCCATTTTTTCCGCAACCGAAACGGAACAGTGAACATCATCCCGATTTTCGTTCTGGGTGAATTTCAATGTGATGGTGATTTTTCTGGCTTCCTTGAATGAAGTGTTGGGGTCAGCAAGATTTTCAATAACCCGGTCAAAGGATTTGCTGAACTGTTCCTGAAGACCACCGCCCATAATTTGTTCCAAAGATACTTTTGCCATTGTTTTTCATCCTTTCATCCTTTATTTCTTCTTGAATGTTTCAGCGAAATATATCACAAAAACAGTTCCACAATTAATGCCTGCAATAATAACGCCCGGTGTAATCATGCCTTTTCGCTCCCTTCGATGACCTCACCTGTGGTTTCGTCAATATCAATGGCATCTGCATAGATGACGTTTTCCGCCTTTGCATCCTCGGCCATAACATCGGCAAGCTGCTTGCCTTCTTCGGCGGTTTGATAGTCAATGGACATCACGCCCCATTTGCCAATCAGGATGCGATAAACGGTCTTTCTTGCCATTGCGTCCCAATCATCACGCCAGCCCTTGCCTTGATATTCGCCTTTGCGGAATTTCTTTTCGTGGTTTTCAATGGCTTTCACGCTCATGTAAATAGTTTTTTCTGCGCCATTCACAAGGCGGTAATAGCCAACATAGCCAATGACAGGCTTCTGTTCACGCTCGTTTTCATCCTCGATGAAATCAATGTCCACTTCTTCCGTCAGACGGTTGTATTTTTTCAATTCGCCTTCCCGAATGTCCACAACGTTGATGGTCTTATATGCGCCAGTACGAAGGGCAAGTTGGTGCATACCTTTCCAGCCAAGAATGAAGGATGCTTCCATCACCTTTTTGCCTATGTCCTTCTTGTAGTTCTTGAACGGCACGATGTAGGCATATCCAAGGTTCTGATCTATGGGCAAATCAAAGGTTGCCGCCTTCAATGCCGACTGAATAACGGTCAACGGGGCTTCATAAAACGCCTGTTGCATATTTGCATCCGCATTCACCATTGATACAACGGAAGAAATGAATTGCGGTGCTCTTTTGCCCAAAAGGTCATCAAACCTTTTTCGCATTCCTTCACCGTCAAGGAAGGCGTTCATCAGCGCATTCACGCTGGGTTGGGTTGCGGGTTTTTCTGCGGTTGTTGCTTTTTGAATGATGTTGTTTGCCATTTTGGTTCTCTCCTTTGTTTATTTTATTTCCGACACCCGGAATGTCCGGGTGGCAGTTTCATTGAAATATTCAGACAAGTCAATGTCCGGGTTATCTGCCGCAAATCGTTTGCTGTCAAATGTGCGCCGTGTTGACGATTTCCACGAAACACGGAAGCCGTCACATTCACCGCCGCCAGATTCGCCCATGAACGATTTCACACGGTTGGCAGCTTCGTCACGCATCTTTTCAAGTTGCTTGATTTGCTGGTTCAGTGCTATGTATTGCGACAGGTCAGATCGATGTCCGTAAAGGTCAACAACATTGTCATTGCTGTCCGCATAAATGCTGTTCACGGCATCCGTGGTGGCTTTGTAGCCGTCAACGGGCGGGGGCGTGTTGTTCTTCACATACTCCCAGAAATCGGCTTCTGCGGTCATCAGGGCGGCAATTTCGGCTTCGTCACGCTCAATGACGAACCAACGGAATTCCTTGTTGCCAATCAATACAGCCAAATAACAGCGTTCCTTTCCGGTCACGCTCAAATAATGGATTGCTTGGCAGTAATAATTTGCCGGATATTCGCCGTTTTTGAATTTCTTCATATTCAGCGAATCGGTTGTTTTGATTTCAAGCAAAGCGGATTCGTTGCAAACAACACGGTCAACATTGGCGTGCGCCCACGGGTATTCATCGTTATAAATAAAAGCGTTTTCCCGCCGAACCTTTTTCCCGGTTTCTTGTTCAAACTTTTTCGCCACGAATTCTTCAAGAAACGTGCCGACTTCCGTTGCAAGGTTGCCAGAAAAGCCGGGGATCTTGCCTGTCTTTTCTGAAAATAAATAATATTGCGAACTATAAGGGTTCAATCCGACAACTGCCGCCGCATCCGAACCACCAATCGTTTTTTTGCGCCGTTCAAGCCATTCTTCGTGTGGCATATTCACTGTTGAAATTTTTGTGATCATTTCTTCAACTCCATAAACAAATTTTCTGTGTCACCGTGGCGGCGGTAACGCTCCAAAAGTGTTTTGTATGGCAAATTTTTAATTCTTGCCCACTCTGCCAGCGTGTGCGTTTCGCCGTTTCGTGTAATGATGATGTTGTTCCGCTTGTTGTTCGCTTGTGCGATACGGTCAACCCATCGGCAATTTTCTGGGCAATAACCCTTGTGATTATCTATGCGGTCAATGGAAAGCCCTTCGGCATATCCATTGGACATAGCCCAATCACGGAAGGCTTCAAAGCTGTTTTTCCATTCATCACAGACCGTTATCCCTCTGCCGCCGTACCTTTGGTAGCAATTACAACTTTCGTTGGTGCATCTTTGCACAACACTTGACCAAACCCAATACAGTTTTGAACCAGATTTGCCGTGTTTGTAACTCGGATTTTCTTTTCCTGACATTCTGGGCGGTGTTGGGCAACGCTCTTTTTGATAGCACCCACAAGATTTTGTTTTCCCGTCACGCATATCCTTGCCGCCAACAACAACCTTGTTCCCACAATCACAGACACAGTTCCACATGGTGCGCTTGTTTCGGTTTTCCGCACGGGAAACAACCACAAGCCGACCAAACCGCATTCCCGTCAGATCAATGAAATTATGCTTCATAGTCATCCACCCACTTTCTGTATTTGTTATTCAGGCATTCTTCGCATAGAATTTCGCCGTAAATGTCATAATAGGTTTCATCCGTTATCGGGTTGCCGCAACAGCCGCAAAGGGGCAGCTTTTCCATCTGCTTTTCCTGTTCGGCACAATGGCGGTGAAAATCCGCAACGGGGTCATTTGTCCACATTATCCACAAGCCCCCTTTCGCAAATATCCACAATATGTTCACAAAGCAAAGTTGGAATTTTTGCTTTTTCAACGGCGTTTTTTACCGTCAAAGAAATAGCAGTCGTGTGCATACGCGACGCAATTTCTGGAACGACTCCGCCAAAGGGAATATGCTCCGTCATTGAACTCATAATTTCAGAAGAAAGTATTTCCCTTCCGCCCTTTATAACGGCGCAAGCAGTTTCGTCACAACTCGATTCGATTGCAAGTATTATGGCATCTTTTTTCAAAGATGCCGTTTTAATTTTATCTATATATTTCATTATGATTTTTTAAGATAATCTACGATAAATAAATCAATATCGCCGTCCATAACCGCTTGAACGTTAGAATTTTCAGCGCCCGTTCTATGGTCTTTAACTAAAGTGTACGGGCAGAATACGTA
>JAEIGA010003306.1_pt1 | contig 25315 bp, 50 predicted proteins | sample 9270691 | NCBI WGS metagenome assembly JAEIGA01 (sample SAMN17057246, study PRJNA624740) | gut metagenome | biome: biome; isolation source: fecal sample | host: Bos grunniens | place: China: Xizang | collected 2019
ATTCGTTCTATGTATGATTGCCGGTGGATATTTTGTATGGGACGAAGAGATTATGGGCAAATGGTTTTACCAGTGTCCATCAGACCAAGACCTGATTATCTTAAGAAGTTGGGTAGAGGGCAAATAATTAGTAACAAAAAAAAATATGCGACGCTCGGCAATACAGAGCAAATAAATTAAATTTGAAGGAGAAACAAATTATGATGAACAAGAACGAGAGAATGAACAGACTTAACAATGCAGGAGTTGACACTAGCAAGTACTTTACTATTGACCTTGAGAATGGTGGAAAGGTTCACATCATCATTGATGAGCACGGAAACCCTGTAAAAGTAGATGATGTTATCGCAAACAGCATCATTGAGGACGGTTATGTAAGAAATACAAAGCTTCACAGAAGATTCGTTATGGCTCAAATGTTCCATGCTCTTAACTATGTATCTTATAACGGAAGACAAGAGGGATATAATGAATGGCTTAAGAGACGTGACTTCAATTACTCATTCAAGACAATGCTTGAAGAAATTAGAGTATTAAGCAAGCTTGAAGTGAGAGACGCAGAAACATTCATTGAAAGAAGCCACTTCTTTACAAAGAAAGTAATCGTAGAAGTAATGGCCGATTACATTGAGGAGCTTAAGGCACATATAGAAACTCTTCGTACTTATAAGTGCAAGGGTGTTCCTTACAAGAAAGTTAAGGGCCAAAACATATTCGTTGTAGATTTAGACAAAAAGGTTTATAGACCTCTTAACTGGGAAATTAGCAGAGTAAAGAATGCCAGAAATTATAGCGAAATTTACAGAATGGTAAAAGACTTTATGAGCAATATGATAAATATTCCTTATAATACACCTAAGAGCAAGGCGTGGGTTGATGCTTATAAGGGCGAGGGAGCGTTCTACACTCTTAAGAACCTAATAATGTTCCACGGTTGTGGTATTAAGAATGATGACACAGGTAAAATGTGTTATGGTGTTGCAGCGATGGCTAAACTTAATGCAAAACTTACTCAATATCAAGGCGAGGGTTGGAGAATGTTTGCTTTGATGAAAAAGGTAATTAAGGACAATAAGTTTGATTTCTATGCAAAAATGGAAGAAATTTATAACAACTAATTAAAACAAATTGCAGATAGATGATGCAAAACACACAAGGTGTTTCAATTTAATCAAACCTGCAAATGATATGTCTTACACAGCCGATGCCGCAGTCTATCGTACTGCCGCAGCCGCTGTGTAAACATCCGTTTACAGGTTTCATATGAAACTATTAAAGTAATATCTACAAAAATACAGAGTGTGTTTGTGGTATAAGCGCCGATATACACAAGGGGATTATATTCAGAATAGCTGCGTTAATGTCTGGTGAACGAACCGCATAAATCCCTATCGAGATTTAAACGGTTCCCTTACCAGCAACCGCAGCTACACATGATACTGTTAAAGAAAGCTTACAAATTCATGAGTGTATATAAAATTTATAAAACGGAGGTATCGTAATGTATCTTATTAAAGAAAAATGCTTCAAAGAAAGAAGTTTTGAAACCAAGTGTAAAATTGTAGGTAAATTCGATGATTATAATAAGGCACATGAGGAAATAAAGAGATTGGTGTTGGCAGAATTAATCGAATTAAATAATGACAAAAGTATTAATATAGAAAATATTGATAGATATGGCCTTGATTTTAGAGCGCAAATAGATCATCAATATCATACTGCAGTTATGTGGAAATTTGATTATGGTTCATGTCCAGAAGATGATATATATTATCCTATTAAATTCTACGATATCGAGGAAGTAAATATGAAATATAAAATTGAACTTACCTGTTGGGATTATGGAAACCCCGAACCTTATAAGGATGAGGATGATGTAACATTTAATGATGAAAAAGATGCAAAGATTGCACTTTTGGAGCGTGCTATTGAGGAAGCTCAATATCTTAATGAACCCGACTCGGACAACCCTGATAAGCGCTATTTTGCAATAGACCTTGAGGGCGGGGATGATTTTGATGTAGTAATTCGTTGTTGGGATGGACCCGAAGATTATATGAATGTAACAGGATATAAGATTATATGTATTGAGGAGGAGTTATAATAATGGAAAAGTTAACAAAAGTACTTATTGAACAAATGGCTAAGGAGGTTATGGATTATCTCATTGAAAATGAATTGAGCCACGATGTATGTATTTATTACAATAATAAAAAGATGAAGAACGACTATGACTGGAACAACGATGATGCTCCTGCAAATATCGTAGTTCAAGAGGGATATGATCCACATGATTATTTTGAATGGGCAGCACACAATCATATCTTAAGTATGTCTTTTGAGGGGCCATTATATCAAGCTATAAATTATGGTTCATATGATGTCGAGGGGCTTGAGAATATATTTAACAAGTATGGTGTTTATTATGAACTTGGCAATCAGTGGAATTTAACCGTATATACTATTAATGATGATATGGAAGTCGAATATACAGTATATGAAGCGCCTAAGAAGGTTAAAGAGATTTATCTTTGGCGTAAAGATGGGGTGCCAGCAGAGCTACACGAAATTATGCAAAAGTGGTATGAATTATCTGCTCGTGTTGGAGATATTGGCTCTTGTGTTATTGGGGCGGGCTTTAAATTTGAATGGAATGATGATGAATACTTTATGAACTCTTGCAGTCCTTATCAAGGCAGTATTTCTTGGGAGCAGCCAAAAGATGAAATCAAAAGAATGCTCGAAAATATTGGAGCAACAAATATATCTTACAACTGGGGGAGTATGGATTAATTATGAAGAATTATACTTATGGCTATTTACTTAAACAACAGGGTTTTATAGAAATACCCGAAGATAGTTATTCAGACAGACAGAAAGATATGAACGAATACATTAAGATACTGTCCGAAGCAGTAAGAAAAGCAGATTGTGGTTGGGATGGTGTTAGATATGCAGTAATGCAATACTCTGATGACTCTATTGAAAAGTATATGGTTCTTTGGGTTGAAGGCGGAGGAGAAAGATGGATACCTATTACAGGAAGTAGTAAGGGCGCCTGTTTGAGTGCATTAGGAGAGAATTTGTGGTGAGAGGTGGTAATATGGATAGAGAACAATTTATAAATTATGTAAGAGAAGAATTTAATGTAAGTGTAGAATTTTTAAGATTACTTGACAATGTATTGCATTATGCAGAACTTCAGGGATGGGATGAAGATGATGTTTATCAATATCTTGATTTTATGCTTGATTGTAATATTGGATTGACGAATCAGGAAATTAAACAGATTATACTTTAAGGAGATATATCACAATGAAATTGAGCAAGAAACTTATCAATAAAATTAAAGAGCATAATTTTTCGGTGTATGAGGACGAGCAAGGTTATGACTTTAGAAAATACAGCTCGGCCGGACAAGATTTTGGTTTTTATATTCATAAAGAAAAAAATCTTTATGAATTTGTTAATGCGATTTTGGATTATTATGAAGGTTATGATCCGTCAGAGGAAGCGTATCTATGGCTTGACGATTGTGGTCATGGCAAGAATGGAGCACCATACGAAATGATTGATGTTTATAATGATATGGTGGAATGCGAAGGTTTTATATATGAACTTTATGAAATTATATTAGAGGAGATATAAATGGAAAGAGAGAAGATGTGGATTTGCGAGCGTTGTCTTATGGCAATTGAGAGCAGAGAAGGCAATCAAGCAACACTTAGACATTGGGTTGATGATGAAGATACAGAAGAATCTAAGTGTGATTGGTGCGAAGAAGATGGCTTTGACACATTATATGAATTAGTTTAAGGGGGGGGGGAACAAATATGTTTTATCTGGAAACTCTTAAAAGACTGTATCAGTCTATTAAGGAAAATAACGACATTGGCGAGAGAGACAAAAGAGATGCGTTAGAGCACATTAATAAACTGATCAATATTTTGGCACTTTATTAATTTTAAGGAGGCAGTTATGAAAGTAAGATGTAATCAATGTATGAAGGTTTTTGATGAAGAAGAAATTGTTTATGACGGTGAAGATGATATGGAATATTGTCCTAAGTGTGGAGAAAGTGGTTGTCTGATGGATTTATCAGATGAGGATTTTTTGGAAGATTTAATAATAGAGCAGCAAGAACAGATGTAATGAAGAGGTGAATATGATACCTATAAAGGGAAAGAGATATAGACAAATAGTCGATAGTCAACAAGGCTACGAGGATTGGGAATACACAGGCATATCAATGGAGGCGCCCGGTGGAGAAATGTTGTATGCATTCAAAAGTGACCGTGGTGTTTATTATTGGGATGAAAAAGATTTTGAATATTATAATTTTAAGGAGATATAAATTATGAAAAAGCACATTATATGGAGCAACATAAATCTCGATATAGAAGATTGGAGAGAGGCGTATAAGGAAGATATTGAAATCAATGAACTCGATAAAGATCCTAACGATGAAGATGAACTTTATGAATGGATGATTGCGATGAACGATATGTATTTCGATGATGAGATATGTAATCTTAACAAAGAAATTGACGGTAGAATTCTTATTATCGCAGATTTAGGTCTGTGGAATGGGCGCAAATCTGGATATAAGGTACTTGATGCAAATATTAAGGAAATATTCAATATCGGTGGTCGTGGATTTGATTACGCTGAGTTTTATGGAGATGGCTACAATATCAGAGCAACAGAGCATCATCACGATGGCACAAATCATTACTTATATAGAATAATTCGTGAAGACAGAAATATTGACAATCTACTTGATTCAATATATAACGGCGAAGAAATCACAAGTAATAAATTAAATTATTACACAAAGTCACTTTATAAAGATGTGGCTAAAGTGTATGGATGGAGGTAAATGTATGATAAACAAAACACAATTTTATTCAAGAAGCGATGGTATGGTTCACTATAAAAGTGAATTGCCTAAAACATTACAACCGTTTGTAAATTATGTATTTTCAAGTGGATGTTATGCTGGAGATGACTTCCAGTCATTTAATACAAAATACAGGAATGCAATTAAGAAAATGTTGCCTGATGGTTATGAAATTCATTCATGGCATAAAAATCATTATGAATGTTCAGCAGTAATAAGAGATTTCGACGGAAGATTTATTTATATGAGAATTAGCGACGTGAGATATTGGTCTAATGGATGGATAGATGACGTTCTAATTCGAACAATGAAACACGATAAGGATTGGACCGGTGGACCAAATCGTTACACGACATTGTTTACATTCACAGAAGATATTCAAAAACTTTACCAGTAAAGGGAGGTTAAAACAAATGGATGTAAGAGAATTAAATCAATTACAATTGGAATATTTAAAACAAAATTTGTTTTATTTATACCGTTATGACGAAGAACAGCGCGAGCGTTTTGATTATGATTTAACCGAAGAGGAGAAGCAGTATTTATTGAGTGTTGATCTTGGTTATTGGGAAATACCAGATGAATTAATATTCAAATGTTATGCAGGAATTTATTTTGTAGAAGAAGATTTTGGAATAAGCGAGGAGGATTAATTATGAAAATTATTAGAGACGGTAAGGAATTTGAATTAACTTTTAGTGAGCTTATGAGAGCACACGAAGAATACGAACTTAATGGTATGATCGAGGATGTTAAAGGCATTTATGAACAAGGCGAGTATGATGTTGATTTGTCAGAAGAACAAATCAGAGAAATTGCAGGATTTGCGCTTCATAATCTTAGCAATAATGATGGTTATATGGAATCGTATTGGATAAGCGTGGAATGTACGCTTGATACCTACATTGATAAATTACCAGTAGAGGAGGATGAATAAACAATGATATTTGTAGGCAAGTATGACGAACATGATCTCGCTATTGGCAAAGATAAAGCGGATGTAGCAAAAGCAAAGGAAGAAACCGGGTTTAAGTATACAGAAAGCAAAATTGTTAAAGAAAAAGGAAAGACATATCTCAAACTTTGGGTATGTTCAGCAGAAGAATTTACGATATAGGAGGCATAAATGATTTACCGCAAGAAAACACATAAAGATGTTACAGACGCTCATATCTTGGAGATTTGGGAGGAAGTTAAGGCAGAGGCTGAAATGTTGTATCCACAGTATTTTAAAGATTGTGATCCAGAGCTGTATCAAGACAGTTCATATAGTCATCTTGGCAGATGTTCGCAGTCGTTTCACAATCCAAACGAAAGAAATGTTGATAAAATTAGACATTCAAGATGTATTATTACAATTAGTTCAAATCTTCAACAAGATTATGATCAAATTCGTAAGACACTATGTCACGAGCTTGGTCATTTTGTTGCGCCAAAAGAAGATCACGGTTATCTGTGGAAAGTGAGGGCAAATAAAATTGGTGAGCGTTGGGGATTAAAAGCAGAAAGATTAACCAACAATCAAACATTCAATAGTGCAGCAAAGCAAGCAAGAAAAGAAAGACAAAACAAATCAGAATACAAATATAGAGCATATTGTCCAGACTGTGGCGCTGAATGGAAATATAAAACTAAATGTAATATAATTCAAAATCCACAAAGATGGCGTTGTAGTGTATGTAAAGCAAAGTTAGAATCTGAAAAAATTTAAGGAGTGGTAATAATGAAAATTGAAAAAGTTTACCCAGCAGGTTGGAAAATGGAAACGGACGAAGAAACTATTTACTTCGGAGAGTATGGTCAGTTCGGTTGTTATTGCAATGACGGAGTGGTTTATAAAGACAGACATGCTTTTGAAACTGGCGTTGGAGTTTGTTATATCAACGAATATGGATTTGATAACGATGATGAAAACAGAGGTCGTCTGTTTGAGTTCGGTGCAAAAGAAGCGGTTGCATCAGAGTTAGAGGGCAATAGTTATACTGCTACAGAGGGCTGGACAAGAGCGGATCTTGAAGCACTTTGTGAAGGTACGGGCTATGATGTAGAAAACCTGTTTGATCACTTAGATTGGATGTCTCCAGAAACTTTAATGGACGAGTGGTTGGAAGATGATAGAGAGCAAGAAGCTCTTAAGGAGGGAAAATAATGCATATTGAGCATAATGATAAGGGTGTTACAGTTATAAACAGACATGAGGTGGCAATTCATTTTACATTTTCTGAATTTTGGGAGTTATGTAGATATGGCAACTTTATAGATGTAAGAAGTGAAGTGGAGGAATATATAGAAAATTGCGACAGCATCAACGGAGTGAATGTTGATGAAATTCTTAATAATAGCAAGTTGATGGATGATATTACTAACGATGTTATATCCGTTCGATTAAGTTATGAAAACGGAGACACCATTTGGGATGCGGCCAACAGACTGGTTAAAAGAGGTAAGCAATATGAATAAAATTACAATTACACCGGCATTTAAATATGATGAAAATGACATCGTAGATGTTATCAGTTCAGCAGTTTATGATATTGGCTATTGGTCCTGCATTGACAATGATACAGAAGATTGGAAAGAGTCAAGAAATGCTTTATCTGAGCAAGATGCAACCTTCGAAGATATATTCTTCCACGTTCTACAGAGAGGCAGGGAAGTTGAATTGTTTGATGTAGAAGATAATGAAGAAGTGTGGAAATTGACACTTGGTAAACTGTTTAACGGAATGAAATTGGCAATCGAGAATAAATACTGGGATGGCGATGTAGATTCGTTAGACGGTGAAATTGGAGATATTATATTCCAATACGCTTTATTTGAAGAAATTGTATACGGTTGATTTAACAAAACAAAATGATTTATTTATAAAGGAGAAAATTTATTATGACACAGAGAGATATTGAAATTATGGACGTTATTGTTGACAAGATGGTAGAGGGCGCAACACTTTCACAAGCATTAAAGGATGTTTATGCAATTAGGAATGTTTGTATTCCTTATAACAAAGAGAATTTTAATATATCTATTCAAGCGCTTAAAATGTCTTGTAGAGCGACCAATGGATTGTTGAGGGTAGGCATGAGAACACTTGGAGATGTGGTTGATTATTGTAACAAACACAAGATTACAGATATTCCAAATATGGGCAAAGGTTCTGGTCTTGAGGTATTTGAAACCATTTTGGATTATTGCTGGAACAAGATGACTACCAAAGAAAGAACGGAGTTTTTAATAGATACGGTTGTAAGAAACAGTATTAATATTCGTATATAATTTAAGGAGGCAATGAAAATGTATATAGAAAGCAAAAAGAGATTAGACCAAATTAGAAACGAAGCAGGGGAGCCATTGTTTAGAATGGCTCTTACTCATTGTATGGACGTTGGGTTTAAACATTTAACACAAGAAGCTGTTGATGAAACTTGTGATGAAATTATGAAATCAGAAGAAAAACCGATGGCTATTATGACAAATGAGTATCAGTGTGAAATCTTAAGAGTAGCTGGTGAAATTGCAAAAATATCTCCTGTTGATATACAAGTATATATTAATAGAGAAATGGAGTTTGGCACAGAGGAGGATTATATTCATCGCGGTAGATTGCTTATAATACTTAGAAATGCGCTTGATTATATCTATGATGATATTCAAGATAAAGATTATTTTTGTAGAATGTTAAATAGAGAACTTGGAATTGACGACGATGAAATTGAGCAACTTGGTTTTGGGTGGATAATGGAAGAGGAGGAAGAATAATGGAATGCAGGGTAAGTTGTTTTGATAGAGTAATGCACCTGGTCAAAGAATTACCAAAAGACAAACATAAAGAAGCGGTTTACATTGTTAAAGAGTGTGGGCTTCAAGATTTATTAGATTTCTGTATTGAGAATGGGTGTTGTACGATACTTCAATCCTATACATTATATGATGGTATTGTAATGTGGGAAGATTTAGATGGAAACTACTGGGAAGAAGATTATGATAAATTGCATGCTTTGTATGAAGCCATTGGATTGACCGAAGAAGTGTTTGAAAAATATATTAAGGAGAATGAATAATATGACTGTTAAAGAGTTTAAAGAACTTAAAAAACAACACAACATTCTTGATTGCGAAGTTGAAGACGTATTCAATTTTGTAGAGGAGCTTCTGCTTAGAATAGCAAGAGAGACTGAAGAAAGAGAACCTTATGCAATAGTTTCAATCAATAGATTGAAGCAAGCTGCACACGAAGTTTGGAACTTAATTGATTATGTGAGTGAATTGGAGGAAAAATAATATGCAATATAAAATGATGACGGCAAGTGAAACAATTGACTTTTTGTTTGGGTTACCAAGAAACAAAAGAGAGGTAGATTTTACATTCGATGATATTAATAAAGATCCAGATTGCGACGTAAGTGGTTGGTACGGTGTAAAGTTTACCAAGATATTTGATGAAATGGATTACATATTCGCTATGGGATATTGGGGTGGAGGTTCCACCGAAGTATATGATGTTTATGGTTCTGTAGATAATTCTTATGATGAAGAATGTGTTAAAGAGTATTGTACTATAAAGCTTCAAAACTTTATGAATACTTGGAACGAAGTAGGCGGTTATTGTGAAAAAATATGCGTAGAGATTGAAAGTGATTAAACAATACAAAATGATTAAAATATGATATAATATAGGAGGAATATAAAATGGGAAAAAGTTATGCTAACAATGCGGCTTACAAAACAATGGGGTATGCAGAGAAGATAGACTTCTTTGCTTCGAAATCAAACTTAATTTCAGTCAATAATGGTAATACGAAGACAGGTAAGGGCTGTTTAACCCTCTCTGTGCCGACAATTACTTGTGCTCCAGATGCACCTTGTAGAAAAGGATGCTATTGTATGAAAGGCAATCAAATGTATCCAAATGTATGCGGAGCATATTATAGAAACTATCGTATTTGGTGCGATGATCCAAAGGGATTCGAAGAACAACTTGAGCATGTATTAAAGTATGAAGGGTTACCATTGTTTAGATGGCATGATGCTGGTGAAATTGTAGATGAAAAATATCTTGCAATGATGTTTAGGATTGCTATTAAGTTTCCGAATGTGTCATTCCTTGCATATACGAAGAAGTATGACCTTGTTAATGAGTTCTTGAAAGAACATATCATTCCTGATAATTTCTGTATAAGATTTTCAGCGTGGGATAAGGATTGGAAGGTTCCAAATCCATTTAATCTGCCTATGGCCTATGTAGATTTTACAGATAAGGATAAGAACCCAGATATTCCTCAGAATGCATTTAGATGTAAGGGTGGAAAGGAATATACTTGTACAACTTGTAGAGTATGTTTTAATCAAAAGGTTTCAAGTGTTGTATTCGGCCAACATTAAAACAATACAAAATGATTAGTGAAAGGATGGATTTAAGTGTTAAATGAAAGAGAAACGCAATTAATAATAGAGAGGTTTTTCCAAGAATGTGTCGTATTCTGGAACAGAAATAAAACAGACAGTCGTGAGGCATTCAAGATGGCAATTAGAGACATCGAGTGTTTAACACATGATCCATATGAGCCTTGTGGCAAGTTGATAGATATTGCAACAAGAGATAGATTTATAAGATACAGAAAAGAAGATTTAAATATTTTTCAAATATAAGAAAGGGTATTAACTATGGAAATGACGAATGAAAAGCGGACTAAGGATTGGAGCGGTAATACCAAGAGCATCTATGTAACACTTGGAGCTTCCAATCATGTAGAAGAAGAAAGAGAAGAGAATGATTATTATGCAACGCATTCTTCAGCGACAGAATGGTTGTGTAAACTTGAGGAGTTCTCACATAAAGTGTGGGAGCCTTGTTGCGGAGAAGGGCATATATCTAAAGTGCTTAAAGAACACGGATATGATGTAAAATCTACAGACCTTATTGATAGAGGTTACGGAGAAGGTGGAATTGATTTCCTTAAAACAACAGAGACAGTAGATTGTGATATTATTACAAATCCACCCTACTCAATGGCGCAAGAGATGGTAGAACACGCAATGGAAATTATTACTCCGGGGCATAAGGTGGCTATGTTTCTTAAGTTAACATTTCTTGAGAGTGAAGGGCGTAAAGAATTATTCCGTAAATATCCTGCAAAGAAGATTTGGGTATCTTCAAATAGAATTCTTTGCGGCAAGAATGGAGATTTTTGGCAGAGGGATAGCGAAGGTAATATTAAGTATAATAAGAAAACAGGTGAGCCAAAATTGTTAAGTTCGGCAGCTTGTTATGCTTGGTTTATTTTCGAGAAGGGCTATGATGGTCCAATGATTGTAGATTTGTTTAATTAATAGGAGGTTAATATGAAATATCCGTTGTTTGGAATTATTTATAATTGGAAAGGTCTTAAGGAAGAGAATTATTTGTATACCGCAAAAGAGTTGAAAAAGTTTGATAAAGAGCTTTATGACGACTGTATGGCGAAGCCTTATGAATGGCACGACTCAACAAAGCCTGATTGTGCTTGGAAGACATGGATGGGTTTTAGACTTGACGATGAGTTTTCACTGGAAAGATTTCTAACAGGAGATTACAACGAAGATCTGGAATATGAGATTGAGGGATGGTACTGGGAAAACGTCGAAGACAATGATTTGTATGGAGTAACGTCCGACACAATGAAAGAGGCTTTGGCAGAGATGAGAGATGATATTATTCGTACTGATGTGTTACTTTATAATGATGGTAGAGAGTATGACCTTGGACGATCCGATAAGAAAACTGTGTTTCTCAGGGTGCTTACCAAGGACGAAGCAGTTGATGCATTTCAAAAGGGCAAGAGGGTATATTTCGTTTATGAAAATAATCGCATTTATCATACCAATTGCAGAAAAGTTTGTTACGACTTGGATTATCTAAAAGATCATTATGATTTCTATCATGAATTTTGCGGAGTTATTGTAAGGAATAAGGAGGGTTGACAATGGAAAGAGTTGATTGGTTTCAGGAAATTGCAAACAGACTAAGGGATTATTCTGAGGGGCCAGTTTGGAGCGATAGTGGTGAAATTTTATGCAAATCAGAAAGCGCAGCAGATGCGCTGGCTGATATGTTTGAGTGCTTGTATAAAGCACAAGATGAAGAGGTTTTGATTAATACTGGTTTCTACGATCCCGAAGATGACGCAAGAAATGGTGAACTAGACAGATATACCGGCTGGTGGTATGTAAATATTGATTAAGAGGAGTGAACAAATATGGTAGATTATCTTGGAAGATGGTACGAAGAAAAGGATTATTCAACTTATCCAAAGGAAAAGTGGTGTGATTATGACCATATGGCAAATTGGATTAGAAATGAGGGTTATGAGCCTCAGACCACAATGAATAATTTGATTGATATAATTTTCTTGCATTACGAAGGCGAGTGCGAAGAGATGGATAAGGAATTTGACGTCGAAGAATGCATCGAGTATGTAATGGCAAGTGGCGGAATTGAAATGTTTGATTATGAGGCATAAGGAGGTTTAAGATGATACAGAATTATACATCGGCGCAATACAGGACAATTATAGAATATCAGAGAGTGTTTGATGATGGTCATAGAAACGGATTTGGTTTTCCGTGTGATGAAAATGGAAAAGTGTTTGACGACCTTAGTCAGGCCGCACTTGCAAATTACAATTGGTGTTTAAATAATCCAGATAAATTTGTACGCTTTAATAAGATCGTGAAAGAGTCTTGGACCGTAAGAGACGAGGCGCATGGCACTTGTCATTGTGGTAATGAAGTATATTTGTACGACGAATATTATGGCGCCTGTCAATGTGATAAGTGTGGGCAATGGTATAATCTATCAGGAGAAGAGTTGCTGCCGCCGGAAGATTGGCAGGAAAATTTAGATGATGAATATTGATAAAATTAGATGACGCCGATAAAACAGATGTATGGAGTAACCCTAAAAAAGTTCTTGATAAAATAATAGCGGTATAGTGCTTTGTTTGATAAAAGATGAATGAAATAATTATGAGATGAGAAATCATTTCTTTTTAATTGTAAACAATTTGTAAATTAAATTAACCAAATATTGACAACACCAAAAAATAATGTATAATGAAAATACAAATTAAAAGGAGAATATTATTATGAACAAACAGCGTAGAAGAGCATTAAGCACATTGAGCCAAAAGGTAGAAGCATTAAAGAGTGAACTTGAGGACATTCGAGATGAAGAGCAGGATTGTTTTGATAATATGCCTGAGAATCTTCAAAATAGCATGCGTGGAGCAGACAGCGAAGAAGCAATAGAGCAAATGGAAGAAGCCATTGAACAACTTGAAGAGGCAATAGAAACTATTGATAGTATCATATAAACAAAACAAAATGATTTAAATTAGGAGGTTATGGTATAATGGATATGAATAAAACAGAATTATTGTACGGGCTGTATGGCTCGTACATCACTAGAAACAAAGCGGTTGGATTTTGCAAGAGACATAACGCTGCTTTGACCACCAAGACGTTAAAAGGCCACAATTGTTTGGGCAAGCAATGCAATGCTCTTAAGAAATATGAGGAGCATGATTTTTGGAGGCAGCACGAGCAGAAAAAGGCGCAGAAAAAGGCGCGCAAGCAAATATTGGCAACTTATTATAATTAAGGAGAATGATAGATGATTACATTCGACGACATGCTTGAAGAACGCAAAAAGCATGAAGAAAAAGATAAGGAGTTTAAAAGAGAGTTAAATAAAATGCGAATTGATGAACTTCGCAAACAAGGATTAGAGCCATTATTTGATGAGGATGGCAATCCTACTACACCACCGAAAAAACCGACATACGATCATCCTAATACCATGGAGAATAGCACAGCAACGTTTTTTTGGGTTGTGGTTATGGCAATTGGTTCAATATTCAAAGGCAACTGGGTAATTTGGATTGTTGCAACGGTTATTTGGGCAAAATTTATTACAAGACATAATAAAAAATAATGGAGATGTATTATGAATAATATAGCAGGAAGATTAGAAAAAGAGGCTCAGTTTTATGACAAAATGAAGATTAAATTGCAGGGAATGCCTAAAATTCTTGGCGAGTATTGTACTTCAATGAGAGCAAATAGAAAGGCTTATACTACGGTAGGTGTATATATAAATAATATACTACACTTTGCCAGTTTCGTTGGTGATGGGAATGTTACAGAGGATTTCTACAAACATATTACTCCGGGAGACGTGGAGAGTTATATGATTTCTTTGGAAACAAGAGAAACTAAGAATGGGATAAAGAGAACTGGAGATGATATTCTTCAGGCAAGATGGTCTTCGTTGAATACGTTTTTTGAGTGGTTGATTCAGAGAGGGCATATTGAGAAGAATCCTATGAAAATTGTAAGCAGACCTAAGAACAATACAGAACACAAGGTAACGTTTTTGACTAAGGCGGAGATCGGGAAGTTGTTTAAAGCGGTAGATAGAAATCCTAATAAGGTTATATCTATGAGAGATAGAGCACTTTTCAGTTTGGCAATTGCAACCGGGATGAGAGCGAGTGCGTTGGTTAATATTAATAAAGAAGATATCAATTGGGATGGAGGTTTTATTAATGTTATTGAAAAGAGGCAAAAAACAAGAGAAATTCCAATTGGTCAAAACGTAGTAAATGTACTCAAAGAGTGGATTAAAATTCGAGATGAAGAATTCAAATATGTAGATACAACTGCTGTATTTATTTCTCAGAAAAATAGCAGACTATCTCCTGATGCAGCAAATGATGCTTTAAGAAAATATTGCGCAGAAGTTGGTATTCAAAAGAAAATTACAATGCACAAAATGCGTTCAACAGCAGCTACGAGTTTAGCTGCGGCAAAGGTTGATATTCAAACTATTGGTAATATTTTAGGTCATCGTTCAACCGCTACTACGCTTCGTTACGTAGCAGTGTTGGATGAGAATAAGAAGAATGCTGTAGGAATTTTGGACAATCTTGTGTAGAATGCTATTAAAAAACATACTACAAAATGATTGCATTAATCATTTTGTTATGTTATAATGTCAAACGAAATAAAAAATAAGGAGTCGATATATGTGTATACTAGTGAAAAGGAAATTGAAGCCTTTTTAGATGAGTACAAACGTAGTAAAGTAATAATAGAAACGACAACAAGAGCAGTGCTTAATAGGGCAGTTGGGTTCGAAAAGAGGTTCATGAAGCCGTTTTATGAATTTACCACGAACGAAGCCTTAGAAATGTACGAAAGTGCTCACGCAGTTTCGATAGTATCGTTGCAAAATACGAATTTAATATTAAAGAATGCATCAAGATGGTTCTGTTATAAACAGAACAGAGCCATCGGCAGTGCATATGAAAAGATTACAAAGGATATGCTTGAGACGGTTGTTGATACAGAGAAACAGAAGAGTTTGATTTTGAGTCGAGAAGATGTGGACGATATCAAAGCAAACTTGTTGAACTACACAGACAAGGCGATTATTGAAGCATTGTTTCTTGGGTTTGGGTCGCTTTGGCTTAGAGAATTATCTTTCTTTGAAATCTCACAGGTGGATACGAGCGATTATACTGTGTATTTCAAGACCGGAAAAAGCATACCTATAGATAAGGAAACTTATGAATTGTTCAAGGCCGCTTGCGAAGAGGATGAATTATTGTCGTTCGGATCAACGGCGCGTGTTGCCAAGGTTGTTTCGTATGGGATGTATAAATTAAGAGCAAACGCCTTGTCAAGTAACTCAGATTGGAATAGCGAGGCAGATTTAGAAAGACGCTACAGATTCCTCTTAAGAAGAGTTGCGTTGATATCTAAGGATCTTGGTATTAAAATATCTCCGACAGGACTTCAATCGAGTGGACTGTTATGGCATCTTCAACAAGGTATAAAAGAAACAGGGTTGACATTCAGAGAATATGTAAGAACTGAACAAGCAGGAGAGCTGGCTAGAAGATATGATATTTTTTCAGAATATTACAGCCAAATACTTCTTGAGAAGTTTGAACAATATTTTGATTAGAGGAAGTATTTCCTCTTTATATTAAACAATACAAAATGATTGAGAAAGACTAATAATGTTCTTGTTTATGTCAGAGCACAAAGGGGATGGATAATATGAATATTATTGACATTGCAAGAGAAATTGAACTCAAAGAAAAGCAAACATCTGCAATGGGTGTCAATCCATTTTATTGGAAACCAGTTGAGTGCAAAGAATATACTCTACCAGAATTGAAGATCCCGGAAGTAAGAAGCAAGGCATCTACAAAAAAGAAGTTGGGAAAAGTGTTGGCGTTTATCGACATGGTTAAATATAAGAGATTGGCGCACGGCTGTACAATTATGCCTATTGCTACGACTAATAAGAAGTTCATCAGTATATGTGGAAGTCAACAGAACGCATCTAACATGGTTAAGTATATGGTAAAGGTAGGGCTTCTTGAGCAGGAAGACTCCACATATCAATACAACGCAGCACAAGAAGGATACAACAAGTCTAAGACTTATAGGTATTACTATGACAATGAGGTTAAGATAAAGACTTATTGTAAAGAACACAATATTAATATCTATAAAGTACTCAATAATAAACAAGTGTCTACATCAGTAGTACAAAAGTTCAAAATTGAGAACTTTGACAACGATAAAGTGCGCTTTAGCAGCCAGTTACATTTATTGAAACCAGACAACTATTCTACGGCACAGTTTGAGAGTTATATAGAAGCAGTTCTTTATCGGAATTATCCATATCTGGCGTATTATCAAGAATTAGCAGATGTTATTAATGAGACGTATTACGCGGATCATCCAGAACTATCGATTAGTTACACACCCAATTATACATGGAACAAGGGTAATAAGGCAATCACTAAGATAGGCATCAGGGCAACCAATGAGTTGGTGTCAGCCAAGAGAGAGAAAGATGGTAATGAAAACTTCTATGGAGCATACAAGGAGGATGTGTTGGAAAGGTATGGTTTAAACCTTGAGAAGGATGTGACGTCATCTATACCAAGGATTACATTATCTTTAAATGTAGGACGATGGATATCAGAAGATATAGATATCTATGAGTTAATATATGATGAATATATAACCAGTCATACAGTAGTACAAAAGTTCGCAGAGATACGTCCAGCTATTAAAAAGTTACATATGAGAGGTTACTTTGATAGGCCGAGTACATTGGGTGTTCATACAAGAAGAGTTATGGCAAATGTTAGTGATAAGGAAGCTGTGGATGCCGAGATGAGGATATATCAGGACGCTATTATTACTGCTGAAGGTGGTGCTCTGTATGGAAGCGAGATATTTTATCATGAAAGCTGTATCTATATGGATGTGTTAAAAGAATTGTTGGATAATGGTTACAAGGTGTGGCAATGTTATGATGCGTTCTATGCTTCTAATAAAGGAGTAACGCAAGAATACTTTGAGAAGTATGTTACAGAGGTAGTAAAAGAGAAAGCAAATCTATATATAGATACAGTAGTACAAAAGTTTAATATGATAGTGAATCTATGATTAGGAGGTTATCAATGAAATGGGAAAGACATAGTTGGATAATCGTATTGGGTATTTTAGTAGTAATCCCACTGATATTGATAATTTTGGCGAATACTGCTTAAATTTACCATAATCTGTGGGTTGAAAACGAACAAACATTCGTGTATAATGTTACATGAGAATATTTATTAATCGACGAAAGGGAAATACAGATGAGAAAATATGACGAATGGGATCAGTTACAAGGACTGCGTGGAAAGGTGACATTAAAGCATTTACTGTTTGGGGAGCAGCAATATGGGTGTGATGAGCTTCAGGTGGTAAATGATGACGAGAAGATTGGAATTGTAGTGAAGGGAACTGAATTGTTCGTATACAAGCAGAAGGTAGTCGAGTTCTGCGCTAGTGGGAATATGTTTGTGGTGGGAGATGATTTACTAGGAATTGAGGTAATTGTAAATAAATTGTAAACAGTATCAAAAGGGTATTGACAAATTAGCTCTCTTATGATATACTGTACACGAAATCAGAAAACAAAATGATTATCGTGAAAGGAGGGCTAATTTTATGGGAGATATGGTTTGGGTACAATGTCAAGCTTGTGGAAAGTTGCACAAAATTAAAAATAAAGATGTGTCAATATCTGATGATGCTTTATATATACAATTACACTGCCCTCATTGCAGAGATAGTACAAAGCATTTGTGGTGCGGCGAAGATGAAACGAAAATTTATTATTACTACAATGCGAATTTAGATCCAAGGTATTACTAATACAATACAAAATGATTAAAAGGAAGGAGATAAAAGAATGAATGAACTATTGTTTAGCGCAATGAACATTCCTCGTGAGGTACAAAAAGTTTTAAACCAATCCGAAGATGATGTGTGTCGTGGAATGACAGCCTCGGAAAGAAAGGCATATCATTGTGGTGTTTTAAATGCATTGGGCATTATGGAGAGTTTGCTCGAACTTGATAAAGAGCCAGCAATTCATATACCGGGACTTGACGAGATTATTGAAATGGATGTTAAGGATCTTGAAAAATTTTTTATTAACAAGGATTAAAATTAAAAAATTATTATATTAAAAGGAGTTAAAAGAATAAAATGGGAGCAAATTTTGAAATTATTGCAACACTCAAAGCTGTAAAGGACAGCGACAATTTTAAGGCATTTGAAGTCCGTGATTTCGATAGCGGATGGCAAAACACAAAGTATCGTTTCAATGCGATTTCTGGCAACAATCGTTTTATGTTAGAGATTGGCGGCGGTAAATGGAAGGACGAAAAGAAGAATAAGATCTTGACTTTTGCAAAAGCAGAAGCTGGAAAGAAGCCGGAAAAACTTGAGGTGGCATGGTCTGATAGAAGAAATCCAGAGATTATTGAGAAGGTGGCTGGATTTAGAATTTACACTTGTAATCTTCTTACTTATGACGAGCGTAAAGCACTTGAGGATGAGGAAAAAGAGGATGAGGCAAAGAAGAAGAATCATCAGTTCCTTGAGAAGACTGAGTTCGCAGGTCTTGTTAAAAAGGTAATCGATAGTGGAAAATATACAGATGCTAAATTTAGAATTCTTGGCACAATAGATTTCCAGTATAGTGAGGCAAAGAACCAATACTATAGAACTCTTTCTGTTGACAAGATATATAAGGTAGCAGATGATACACCATATAAGGCAGAAATGACAATTAATACATTCTATACAGAGGATGCTATTGATGACGAGTCTTATGATGAAAATAAGAAGATGATTTTTAATTGCTATACTGATTATTATTTCAGCTCCATTAAGGAAAGTAGATTCGTACCTATGGCGCTTGTAATCAATGGTAATGGCGATGAGAAGGCAGACAAGAAGGCTATGGCGTTCAAGAAGAAGCTAACTGAATTTGATGACGAGGCAACTGTAAGAAAGTGTGGTCTTGTGTGTCAAATGATCGATGGCGCTGAGGAACAGGCTATAACATATGATGATCTTGATGAAGAAACAAGAGATAACATTGATATGGGGCTTATTGAACTTGAAGACGCTATTAAGGCACTTGGTGGCAATATGTACGGAGAGAGAGTTACAGAGTACAGAGTTCAATCTCTTGCAAGAAACAGTGCAAAGGGTAGCGAGACCACGGTTTATACCGAGGAAGATCTTAAGAAGTTGCCTATTGCGAATGCAAAAGAAGAAGATGTAGTAAATATTTTCGACGACGAAGATGACGGTATATAATACAATACAGAGTGATTAAAAGGAGAAATTAATATGGGTAAGTTTGGAAAGAAAGTAAGTGTAAGTACAAGTATTAACGATTATATGGTCGGAATTATGGCACCTAGTGGATTTGGTAAGACAACTTTAATGTATCAAATTTGCGAGAAGGAATTTGGATCTGATGGCTATATTGTTTTAGACATGGGTACAGAAGACGGTGTATCTGCCATTGAAGGCGTAGTGGCCGAACCTATTCCTACTTGGAAGAAGATGAAGGAAGTTGTTGATGACATTGTAAAGAATAAGGATACAGATTATCCAGACCTTAAAGTCGTAGTTCTTGATACTCTTGATGCTGCATTTGAAATTGCAGAGGTTTTCACAATTGATTCTTGGAATAGAGAAAATATCGGTCAGAAAGACTTTAAGAAGGCTACATCTATTAATAGCGTAGAGGGCGGTTTTGGAAAGGGTATGGACCGTGTTATTGATACTGTTAAGAAGGAACTTATAAAGCTTGAAAAGGTTGGTGTAAAGACTTATTGGACATCTCACGTTAAAGAAAAGGATCAGTCCGATCTATTTACTGGAGCAAACTATACTTCTCTTACTGCTAATATGCCTATGAAGTATTTCAATAGTATCAAGAATTCTAGCCATGTAATTGGTTTCGGATATTTCGACAGAAGTATTGAGAAGCAGGAAGTAGGAGACGCTAATCCTATGACCAAAAAGAAGAAGGAACGTAAGACTGTTGTAGACGAAACTCGTAAAATTAAGTTTAGAGATGATGCTCTTGTTGCCGATGCAAAGAGTAGATTCAAGTATATTACTGATGAAATTAATCTTGATTGTGATGAGTTTATTCAGGCAATTAAGGATGCTATTGAAGCAGAAAGAAAAAATGGTAAGGTGTCAACTAAGACCACTACTAAAAAGACTACTAAGAAGCCAGAACCTGTAATAGAGGAAGAACCAGATGAAGAGGACGTTGAACTTCTTAATGCTGAAATAGACTTGGACGATGATACTCCACCATTCGATATTGAGGATGAGGTAGAAGATATTTTTGATGAAGAAGATGATGATGAAGTAATCACACTTGATACTAGTCGTTTAACCGCAATTAGAAATGCATTTAAGGCTTCTGAGGCAGATATCAAGGCACAAGTTAAGACTCATCTTGTTGAGTATGGTAATAAACTTTCAGACACAATGAAGGTTAGTGATGTAAAAGCAATTGAAAAGATTCTTGGAATTAAATAATTAATACTTATGGGTGGTGGTGCAAACCACTGCCCATTTTTCAATATAAGGAGAAGATGATGAAACAGAAGAAAATCACATCTACAATGCAGAAAGTTGCAGTAGATATCTTACAGGATTTTGAAATACTTATGATGAGTCATAATGAACCATACACTTTTGAAGAGATAAACAAGATAGTCGAGTGCCATGCAGAAAAATATGAACTCTGGGAAGATCCGTTTACTAGGATGCTTTGCACATATGAGGAGTATTGTAATAACAGTTTAGAGTATAACAAGCAATTAGCCTGTGAGAAGTACGGTCATTGTGATTGGCTAGATTAAGGAGATGTTGAGATGGCAAGATGTAAATGTAAATATGATGAAAAATGGTTAGATACAAAGACAGGACTCAAGATTATTATTAATGGCAAAAACACATATTGGTGTTCTGAAGAATGTTATAATCATTATCTTGCAGACAAAGAGAAACAAGATAAAATCAATGCGGAATATGATGAAATTTTTGAACTTACTAAGCAAATTTTTGGGTATGAATTTACTGGATATTCTCTTCTGAAGAGAGAGATTAATACTTGGGAAAAGGTAAGTACTAGGGAGAAAATCATCTCATATTTGAAAGAAAACAAGGATTGGTTGAGCAATACTATGAGTAAGAGTTTTGCTAGCGATTATAACCGAGTAAGATATTATAGTACAATCATAGTAAGTAAGTTACATGATTATAAACCGAAAGTAATTGAAGTCTCTCCGCCTAAAGTCGTAGTAGACGAACATTACGAAACAAAATACAAGCCAAAAACTAGACAAGCTCTATTGGACTTTGAGGAGGATTGTTAATGAATAATATATATATCAGTGGAGTTGTTGATAAAATCCCAAAAGAGTTGCTTGAGGGACGCGTTAATATTGAAGCAAATATTATTGGCAGCATGGTTAATGATATGCTTCTTGTAGAAGATACTAATATTGATAGCTCCAAATTTTTAACGAAAGATGCAAGATTAATCTATGGTATCTTAAAAACACTTAGATCTAAAAAATGTACAGTGTTTGATGAAGTGTCCGTTTTAACATATGTATCAGAAGATGTAAAAGCAAAACTTGAAGAAAGTGGTGGATTTAAAGCCGTTAAAAATATGGCAGATTGTGTGAATAATCAAAACTATGAATCATATTTAGATAATTTATTGAAATCAAATATGATTATTGATATGCATAAATTTGGATTTAATCTACTTGAGCCTATTCAATATGAGGGCAAGACAATTAATCCATTAAAACTCTTTGCTAAAATGTCAAGCGAACAAGTTACGGATTGGTATACTGCGAAGCTTGAAAGTTTTGGTACAGGATATTCAAGCAAGGTTTTAGAGGAAGAAGAATTGGATATTACTGATGAGTTTATTGAATCTCTTGAAAGTGGAGAGGAAGCAGGTACACCATTTGAATATTTTGATGACGACTATATGGGCAATCCGGTAGAAGCATTAAAATACTTCTCAAAACAAGTTAATGGCATTCCGGACGGAATGACTATTATCGGTGGCTACTCTAATGTAGGTAAGACGACTTTAATTCTCAGCATTCTTATGTCAATGATGCACGAAGGTCGTAAATGTATGATAATTTCCAATGAGCAGAGGTCTAAGGCATTTAAGATTGGCTTCCTTTTATTAATATTAACTAAGCATTTTAACTATTACAACTTAACAAAGACCAAGTTGATAAACGGAAATATTAGTAAAGAAGATAGAGAGTATATCACTAAAGCTCAGGAGTATTGGAGAGAAAGATATAAGGGTCAACTTTATTTCATTAGCATCCCAGATAGCGATGTAAGTTTGGCAATTAAGAAGATGAGATTATATATTCTCAATAAGGGTGTAAATACTTGTGTGTATGATACATTTAAAATTGACCTATCAACTAACAATGATAACAGTTGGCTTTCTCTTATTCAAGATAGCCGTAGATTTGAGACACTTTCTCGTAAATATCCAGGAACTCAAGTTATCTGTACTTTGCAGTTGGCGATTAATACACTTGGAAAGTTGTTCTTAGATAGTTCGGTATTATCAATGAGTAAACAAATTAAAGAGGTGTGCGACTTGATGATTTTGTGTCGTTCTATGTATCAAGAGGAGTTTGATCCTTCGAGCAAGTTCTTCTGTGGTCCATTCAAAACAGTATTAAATAAGAATACAAATCAATGGGAAAATATTCCTTGGCAACCTAAAGAAGATATGGTGTACAGAGCAGTGTTTATTGAGAAGAGCCGTTCATCAGGTGCGGTTAGTTCTGACACTGGAATTGGATATATATTTTCATTCCAAGGTGCATGGGGACTTTGGAGCGACGCAGCTAAAGCACGCTTCAAGCACGGTTATATTCAATAATTGTAAACAATTTGTAAATAAATTCCAAACCATATTGACAAATTGAGGAAATGGTATTATTATAATAACACAACAAAATGATTAGATTGGAGGTGTCAGAGATGTGTTCGAAGAAGTAAAAGAAAAATTATTAGAGCAACCAGAGTCCATAGAGCACATTCTTGATACCTTTGGATTTGATAAAATACGAATTCGAAATCGAGAAATTAGATGTGCTTTTGAACCAGGGATGAACCCAACAGCGGTGGTTATTAGACTACAAGACAACGAGAATTTGTTTGTTAAAGACTACGAGAGAAACCTCTCTCTTGACCTAATTAACTATCTTATCAAAAGCAAAAATATTCCTTTTAAAGATGTAATGAATGTTATTAAACAGGAATTGCATCTTGATTCCATATATAACTACAAACGCAAAGTTGGCTTATTTGGTGGTTTGTACGACAATTTAAGTCGTTTTAACGGTGAAATATCCGTAACTACTTACCCAGAAGAGATACTTGAACAGTTTGGTAATACGCCTAATACTCTTTGGCTCAAGGATGAAATTTCGCTAAGTACTCAACGAAAATGGGGCATAGGCTACGATGTTCCGAGCCAAAGAATTACTATGCCTATAAGAACGCCTAGTGGAGAGATAATGGCAATCAAAGGCAGACTTAACGGAACACCGGAAGAATTTGAGCCTAAATATCTATATATCATCAACGGTCCAATGAGTCAGACTCTTTTCGGATATTCAGAGAACTACAGTTCACTATATGAGAATGAAATCCTTATAGTAGAGTCGGAGAAATCGGTGCTTAAGATGGATTCTTGGGGTTACAATAATGTGGTTGCCCTTGGTAGCAACTCATTGAGTACAACTCAAGCTAAATTGATAATGTCTTTGAATCCAAAGCGAGTAACTTTTTTGCTTGATAAGAGTCTTCCTTTGGAGAACACAAGGCGAAACGCAGATTTGCTTAATACATTTTGTACGATGAGACAGTTAGAGATCCGTTATTGGAATTGGGAAAACAATATTACTCTAGAGGATAAGTCGGCTCCCTGCGATGATACCAAAGAAGAATTTGAGTACATATTAGAAAATGAAATAGAACCAATAGAAAATTTAGAAGAGGACGAAATTTAATATGCAAAAACACGAAAAATTTCACGAAATATGAGGGAAATGAAATGAGAGAAGTTCTTATATGTATAACCAGCACCATCACAATTTTGGCATGGTTTGTAATGATTAAAAACATTGTTACAAATGTCAATCTAAACAAAGTATGCCACGCCATTCATGCATATAACACTGATATTATTTGGAAGAAGATTGATGACAAAAAGATCGACTATGACGATATGTCTGGATATTGCAAGACGCTATTCCGTTTCTGGGATTGGGGTTGCAAGAATATCCTTCCAAAAGATAAGTATGAGTTAATTAAAAAATATATACATAAGGAGAAGCATTATGATTCTTGAAATTTTACAATACGCCGCAATCTCAGTTATAGTTGGAGGAGGAGTTGCTATGGTTATTTGTTACTTGTACTACGCAGAGCCTACACTTAACTTCCACGGACATTTTAAGCCGCACCAACACTTTTTCTTCGAAAAATGTTCTAAGTGCGGAAAAAGGTTGAAGCATTATCACTGGTTTTGGGGGAAAGGCGACCATATGGGCTGCGATGTTGATTATCACGGCAATACAATATGGTATTGTAAAGAATGTGATGACGAGATGAGCAAGAATACAATATACGAAGCACCACATTTATAAGATTTTGGAGGAAGAGTGATGGAAATTAAATTATCAGAATGGTATGACCAAGATTATGATATGTGTTATAGCACAACAGAGGCGGTATTAAATATACACGGAGTCAAGATACCTCTTTGTGATAATTGTATTAAAGAACTCAAAAGGGTTCTTGATGAATTCTTGGAAACATATGAAGATAACTAATACAAATTATATTTTAAGAGGTAGAAAATATGCAGATAATGACAGTAACATGTGTCAGTTGTGCAGGTGTTGGCAGCACAAT
>JAEIGA010003307.1_pt1 | contig 25312 bp, 25 predicted proteins | sample 9270691 | NCBI WGS metagenome assembly JAEIGA01 (sample SAMN17057246, study PRJNA624740) | gut metagenome | biome: biome; isolation source: fecal sample | host: Bos grunniens | place: China: Xizang | collected 2019
AAGCTTAAAAACATAATTATTTCCAATCCGAAAATAAAAGCTGTCGGTGAAATCGGTCTTGATTATCACTATGAAGGCTTTGACAGAGAAAAACAGATTGAACTGTTTGCGGCACAATTGCAGCTTGCCGCCGAACTTAATCTTCCTGTTATCGTTCATAGCCGTGACGCTACCGAGGATACGCTCAGACTTCTTAAGGAATATCGCCCGAAGGGTGTACTTCACTGTTTCAGCGGCTCTGCTGAAACTGCAAAAGAGATTATAAAGCTTGATATGTATATTGGCTTCACAGGAGTTATCACCTTTAAAAATGCAAGAAAAGCGCTTGAAGCACTTGAAGTTGTCCCAAATGACAGACTTGTTCTTGAAACTGATTGTCCGTATATGGCTCCCGTTCCGTTCAGGGGAAAGCGTTGTGACAGCTCTATGATTACTTATATGGCTGAAAAAGCTGCTGAAATCAAAGGGATTACTCCTCAGGAAATACTTGATATTACCTGCAAAAACGGTCTCAGACTTTTTGAAATAGATATATAAATATGGAGATGTAAAATGTATTATTGCTGTGGAATAACCGAAAAGGGCGTTATGCCTCATAACGAGGACGCACTTATGATAGGAAAAAACGTAATTACAGACGGGGCTGCTGAATATAAGCTGAATCCGCCGTTTATGTGCGCCGTTTCCGACGGTGTATCGGGCGAATTGTCAGGCGAGCTTGCTTCAAGTATGTGCCTTAATCTGCTCAGCTCTGTAAAATACAATAAAAAAACCCGTCTTGCAAACAAACTGAATGACATTCACAATCAGCTTGCAAAGCACGGAAGCGAAAACTCCGAAACGCTTAATATGCAGGCAACTCTCTGCGGAATTGCTATTGATGACGATAACAAAATAAGCATCATAAACATAGGGGATTCCCGTCTTTATCGTTTCAGAGGAAATCATGTGAAACAAATTTCCCGTGACCAGTCACTTGTTCAGCTTCTTTATGAGGAAGGCAGTATTACTCACGAGGAAAAGAAAACTCATGTTCACAGGAATATTATATTCCCTGTTCTCGGAAATATTTCCTCAAAGCCTGATATAGACATTGATGTTCTTGAAGAGGGATTACGCTATGGAGATGTGCTTCTTCTTTGTACAGACGGACTCTCGGATTACGTTCCGCCCTCAGATATGGAGGAAATTCTCGATATGCCTAAAAGCCTGCCGAAAAGACTTGAAATGCTCGTGAAAAAGGCTCTTGAAAACGGCGGCTCGGATAATATTTCCGTAATTGCTGTTGTTTATTTTGACGAGGGGTTAATGTAAGGCGGATAAATCTTGATTTTGTGGGCAGATAATATCTGCCCCTACTTAACAGAGAACTTTTAACGGTTCTCTGTTTTTTATATTGCTATAAATAATAAAATGTGATATAATAATATCAATATAAAAAAGGAGCATTAATCAAAACAATGAATAAAAAAACAGGTCTTGTACTTGAAGGCGGAGCAATGCGTGGAATATTCACCGCAGGCGTTACTGATATAATGATGGAAAACGGCATTGATTTCGACGGAGTAATAGGTGTATCAGCAGGTGCGGCATTCGGCTGTAATTATAAATCAAAACAAAATGGCAGAGCTATACGCTATAACCTTAAATTCTGCAATGATAAAAGATTTTGCAGCGTTCAGTCACTCATAAAAACAGGCGATATGTTCGGTGCTGAGTTCTGTTATCATGAACTTCCGTCAAAACATGATATTTTCGACACAAAAACATTTGAAGAAAATCCGCAGGAATTCTATGTCGTATGTACCGACGTTATAACAGGTAAGCCTGTATATAAACGCCTTGATAAAGCCGAATACAACGACCTTGAATGGATAAGAGCCTCCGCTTCTATGCCGCTTGCTTCCAGAATAGTAGAAATCGACGGCTATAAACTCCTTGACGGAGGTATTTCAGATTCTATTCCGCTTGCATATTTTCAGAAAATCGGCTATGAAAAATGCGTTGTTATACTTACTCAGCCAAAGGGATATATAAAAACTCCGAGCAAATCAATTTATGCCGCAAAGCTTATGCTTAGAAAATACCCTGAGCTTATAAAAACTCTCGAAAACCGTCCCGAAGTATACAACAAACAGGTTAAATATATAAGAAACGAAGAAAAAAAGGGCAATGTATTTGTTATCGCCCCTGAAGAAAAACTCCCTGTCAATCGTGTTGAGCATGACCCAGATAAGCTTCGTGCTGTTTACGAAATCGGCAGAAAAATCGGAAAAAATCGTCTTAACGACTTAAAAGCTTTTCTTGAAAAATAATTTTCATATACTTCATCAGAAAAGGAGGATAGTATGGGTTATAATAAAGAAATGGCACGAAATCTCGTGCTTTTAAAAAAATGCAGAAGAATTCACTCCACTACCTTTTATATTTTCCTCGTCGGAGGAATAATGTTCATAATATATGCTTTTCTGAACTCTGCTGTTTTCGCATGGGAATGGCTTTACGCAAAGACTTCTATAACTTCCCCGTCAGGTGTTGTTATAGCTGTAATTATTGACGCACTTATTGTTGCACCGCTTGCATTCTTCTTTGCTTACCGAGCCAGTATAAAGCTTCACGATTTATGTGCTGTATGGGGAATTCTATTAGAAACTGCAAATCTGATTTTAATGATATATCTGAAATCAGATGGCTTTTTCAAGCCTCTTAAATTTGCATTTTATGTTGCATCGCTGTACTCTGTATTTGGGATTATAACTCTTTCATTTAATCTATGGGCTAATATCGTATATCACAAGCTTGAAGAAGCGGAAGGTTTCCCTCATTTCAACGAAAGATTTACAGAATATGAGGAAGAAAAGCTTCAGCGAAAAATAATGGATAAATACGAAATCAGTATGCGTGAACGCATGAAAACATCTACCGATACTATGGGCGGAGTCGATTATTCAAACGATATACTTGAAGATAACGATTTATCTCATAAACCTGATATGATGGATAGTATATAAAGAAAAAATCCTGAGAAATCAAAATTTCTCAGGATTTTTATTATATCTCATTTTGTTTTACATGATGCATAAGCTTTAATCGCTGTGCTTCATTCGCAAAGAATCCAAATTTCTCATAAAATGGAATTTTGTCAGGCATGGCACATAATTCTACAAAAATATCAGTATCCTTTATGCCGTTTTCATCAATGTATTTCAATAACTCGTTAATCATAAGCCTGCCAATTCCCTTATGCTGATATTCAGGTCTTACAATAACATCTTTAATGTAATAATTAAGTCCAAGATCACCAATCATTCTTGCCATAGCAACAATTCTATCATTATCAAAAACAGATATTCTGAAAACGGTATTATCTAAAGCAAGTTTTGTCTGTTCAACTGACGGAGCATTATTCCATACAGATTCCCATAAATCTATAAATTCTTCAGCATTTAATTCGTTATATTTCAGTGTTAGCCCATTCATTTATACTCCTCCGCAAATTTTCAGAATATATCCTTTTTGCTCTTGATATGACGTCTGATAAGGACAATGATTATTGTGGCAAGACAAGCTATAAGGAAAACAGGCACAAGCCATTTATTTGTTGTTTCATCATCAGCCGACTTCATTTCTGTCCATAAATCCTGCATTGTCTTGTTTGCTTCATCTGAAAGATTTACAAATACAGTTGTGCGGTTAGCGATAAGCTCTTCATCAGGGTATGAAATCGGATCATTCTTAACCTCATCATCAAGCATATCAAAAGCCGCAGAATGTGGAGTTGAATAACAGATATAATCGATATTCGCATACGCTATATCAGGCTCGCACATAAAATTGATGTACATTTCAGCGGCTTCCTTCTGCTTGGAGCTTTTTGGAATACACATAGCATCAACAAAAAGATTTGTTCCGCTTTTCGGGACAACGAAATTAAGAGAATCGTTTTCCTCCATAATCGTAAGTGCGTCACCTGCATAATAAGGTGCAATAAGAGCATCACCTGCTCCCATTTTATCGAAAATTTCGTCCATTACATATCCCTGAACGACTTTTTTCTGCTTTTTAAGCTTTTCAGCCGCCGCTGCAAGCTCATCAGGATTTTCGGTATTCAGAGAATATCCGAGAAGTATCTCTGCAATGGCAAATGCATCACGGGGATTATCAAACATAAGAATCTGGTCGGCATATTCCTCATTCCAGAGTAAATCCCAGTCAATATCCTCTTCATTGATGTCAACTACAGTTTCATCATAGATAATTCCAACCGTTCCCCATGTATAAGGCACGGAATACTCATTTTCAGGGTCATATTCCATATTACGGAAATTATCCATAATATAGCTGAAATTCGGGATATTATCAAAATCAAGCTTCTGTATGAGCTTTTCCTTTATCATTTTGCTTATCATATAGTCAGATGGGATTACTATATCATAAGAAGCTCCGCCGCCTTTAAGCTTTGCATAAAGCTCTTCATTTGTGGCAAAGTTCGTATAATTCACCTTAATTCCCGTAAGCTTTTCAAACTCTGTATTTACATCAAGAGTTCCCTCATCTGCACCTGTGGAAATATATTCTCCCCAGTTATAGACATTGATTGAAATATCCTTACCTTTAAAGCGTGTATAATAATCGGGGTCTGAAACTGTAAGCGTCTGCTCAACGATTTCCTCTTCTTCTGCTGTTTCTTCCTCAGAAGAACAGCCGCCGAACATTCCGAGAGTCATTACAGAAATCATAACGAGCGCAAAAATCTTCTTTTTCATATTCACGCCCCCTTATACCCTGCATTTTTCTTTGCCTGTCTTGTTTCGATTATATTCTTTACAATAAGAATAATAACTACAACTACAAATATAATTGTAGAAAGAGCATTGATTTCAGGTGAAATTTTTCTTCTTGTCATAGAATAAATAGTTATAGGCAAAGTCTGTGATGTCGAGCCGCTTGTAAAATAACTAATAACAAAATCATCAAGTGAATATGTGAATGCCATAAGAAATCCACTGATAACTCCGGGCATAATTTCAGGAAGAATTACCTTTTTAAATGCCTGAAACGGACTGCATCCGAGGTCCTGTGCCGCTTCAAAAAGATGTGGATCCATCTGCTTGAATTTAGGCATTATATTAAGTATTACATAAGGAATATCAAATGTAATATGTGCAATAAGAAGTGTAACAAAACCGAATTCAAGCTTCATTCTTGCCGCAAAGAAAACAAACAGAAGCATGAGCGATACACCTGTTACGATTTCAGGATTAATAATTGGCATATTTGTTACGTTCATAACAAAAGCTTTCGGAACCTTTTTCATGCTGTTTATTCCGATTGCCGCAAGAGTGCCGAGAATTGTAGAAACTATACTTGCAATAACAGCAATTATAATTGTATTAATAAGCGAGGTTATAATAATTTTGTTATTGAATAATCTCACATACCAGTCAAGTGTAAATCCGCTGAATACCGAGCGGCTTTTTGTTTCATTGAATGAAAACACAATAAGCACAAAAATCGGAACATACAGAAAAAGGAATACAAGCGCCATATAGATTTTTCCAAGTTTTTTCATATATCCGCCTCCTTATATCAGCACCTGATCATCGGGGCTGAACTGATTCATTACTGTCATAATAACAAGAATAATCACCATAAGCACAAGCGAAATTGCCGCTCCGAGATGAGGATTATATGAATTTCCGAGGAACTGCATTTCAATAAGGTCACCTATAAGCAGGTTAGAACCGCCGCCAAGCATTCTTGAAATGATAAATGTTGAAATCGCAGGAACAAATACCATTGTAATGCCTGATGTTATACCGGGCAGACTAAGTGGTACAATTACTCTGAAAAGCACATTTACAGAGTTACAGCCAAGATCCCTTGAAGCCTCTATTACGCTTTTATCTATTTTCGCCATTACTGAATAAAGCGGCAGAATCATAAACGGAAGATAATTATAAACCATTCCAAGTACAACCGCACCTGATGTATTTATAAGCTTGTAAGGTCCTAAGCCCACCATTCCGAGAAGATGATTGATAATACCGTTATTTCCGAGCAAGGTCATCCACGCATAAGTACGGAGAAGGAAGTTCATCCACATCGGAAGCATAACAATCATCATCATTGTTCCCTGCCTGTGTTTTTCCATTCTCGAAATAATAAATGCTATCGGATACGCAAGAACAAGACATATAACCGTTGCAATCAGAGCAAGCCAGATTGAATGAACAAATATATTTGCATACTGTCCGACATCGGAAATATGTTTTATTGTAAAGCTGCCATCCTCATTTGTAAATGCAAAAAACGCTACCATTATAATAGGTACAAGAATAAATATAACCATCCATACAAGATATGGCACAGATAATACTTTAAGCTGTTTCATTATTGTTCCTCCGATTTCTTCATAATATGAATATCAAACGGATCAAAATCCATACCTATCATAGCACCGACAGGCTCAGCCTTTGTGGAATGAATAATCCACTTGTGGTCAACTCCGTCAACAGTCATTTCATAATGAACGCCCTTGAATACAACAGATTCTACTATACCTGTAAGCTTTGCACCCTCGGCAGGTATAACCTTTACGTCCTCAGGACGTATTACAACGTCAACTGTTTCATTCGGGTCAAATCCCTTATCAACGCATTTGAAGCGTCTGCCTGTAAATTCAACTACGCAGTCCTCAGGCATACATCCGTTTACAATATTACTTTCTCCGATAAAATCGGCAACGAATGCATTTACAGGCTCATTATATATATCAGTCGGAGAGCCTATCTGCTGAATAATACCATTATTCATAACAACAACAGTATCAGACATTGTAAGAGCTTCCTCCTGATCGTGAGTTACATATACAAATGTCAGTTCAAGTGCCTGCTGAATTTTTCTTAGCTCTGTCTGCATTTCCTTTCTGAGCTTAAGGTCAAGCGCACCAAGCGGCTCGTCAAGGAGAAGCACCTTAGGATGATTTACAAGCGCTCTTGCAATTGCAACTCTCTGCTGCTGACCGCCTGAAAGACGATTTACAGAACGCTTTTCAAAGCCTTTGAGGTTTACAAGCTCAAGCATTTCTCCGACACGCTTTACTATTTCCTTTTCGGAAACATTCTTTACTCTAAGACCGAATGCAATATTTTCATATACATTAAGGTGAGGGAAAAGAGCATATCTCTGAAATACAGTATTTACATTTCTCTTATGCGGCGGAAGTCCGTTTATACGTTTTCCATCAAAAAATACATCTCCGCTTGTAGGCTCTAAAAATCCTGCGATTATTCTGAGAGTGGTTGTTTTTCCGCATCCCGATGGTCCGAGAAATGTAACAAACTCCTTATCCTTTATGTCAAGACTTATATTTTTAAGTATTCTTTCTCCGTCTTCAAAATCAACTACAAGATTTTTCAGGCTGACAATATTTTCCATCCGAAACATCCCTTTCATATTCAAGTAGCATATAATGCATATATACGATATAATTATAGATTATAAGGCGATAAATGTCAATAAAAATCGATATTTTTACTTCTGAAAACTATATAAACTGATTTCAAGGCGGCACACTCTCTTATGAGATGTACCGCCTTGAAAATTTTATCTGCCATAAAACTCACGTTATCTTATTCATATAATGCTCTTCTCTGTATTTTTTCGGAGTAATTCCGTTTATCTTCTTAAATACGCTTATAAACGCACTCTGAGAAGAAAAACCAAGTGCAAGAGATATATCAAGATACGAAAACTCAGAATATTTCAATAAATTTTCCGCAGTAGTAACCTTTGCGTGAGTTACGAACTCTTTTATCGTTCTGCCTGTTTCTTTCTGAAAAAGCTTTGAAAGATATGTCTGATTAAGTCCGACATATTCCGCAAGCACTTTTATCGATAAATCCTCATGCAGATGCTCATATATATAATCAATACATTTTCTGACATGAATTGAAATAACCTTGTCTTTTTTCAGATCTCTCATTCTTTCGGCAAAATCTATACGCATTTCCTCAAAAATATCAAGAATCTGTTCGCATTCTGTGCATTTATCGGCTCTTTGTATGTAAATATCACTTAATGTATACGCTACATCGTGTCCGAGTCCACCCTCGACACAGACACGGGAAATAAGCGCCACTGCAACTACAAAATGATACATAAGATTTCTCACGGGATTATCGGAAAGAGTCCCCTTGCCCTCCTGAAAATTGCTTCTTATCGCCGCAAAGCTGCTTTTAACACGTTCAACATCGCCCGATTGAATAACCATATATCTTTCAAACTCGCTTCTGAACGGAGTTCTTGTAAAGCCGTCTGTTTTCTGAACGTAAAGACGATAATTAAGGTCACGATTTGTATTCAAGCAGATCACTCTCCTTCTGTATTAACGAAATGTAAACTATTTGTATCTGATTTTCATTATACCACGTTTTTGATATAAAAACAATATTTCAGATATAAATATTCAAAGTTATCCTCTATAATATAGACATGAAAACACTCCGAAAGTCTGATATAAAGACAATATGCTTTCGGTTACATAAATTTTTATCGGGAGGCGATTTATATGGCTCAGACATACGACCTTACAAGAGGTAAAACCTCTTCTGTTATATTGAAATTCTTCTTCCCTATGTTCTTTACAAATATGCTTCAGCAGTTATATACTGTTGCTGATACAGCAATTGTAGGAAAAGGGCTTGGCGATAACGCACTCGCATCAGTAGGAAATATGTCCTCGCTTACTTTCCTTATTATAGGATTTTCACTCGGAATTTCAAACGGATTTTCAGTTTCAATCGCTCAGAGCTATGGTGCAGGTAATCACGAAAAGCTTAAAAAGGCAATTGCCGCATCAGTAAAGCTTTCAGTTATAGTTACTATCATTCTTACAGCAATAAGTATGCTTTTCCTTAAACCTGTGCTTGTTATGCTTCGCACAGATGAATCTATACTTAAAGACAGCCTTATTTACGGGTATATAATCTTCGGCGGACTCTTCTCAACAATAGCTTATAATATGTGCTCGTGTATCCTCAGAGCATTGGGCGACAGTAAAACTCCGTTTACCGCTATTATTGTTTCAACAATTATAAATATCGGGCTTAACTGCTTCTTTATATTCGGTATGAAAACAGGCGTTGAAGGCGTTGCAATAGCAACAATTATCGCTCAGGTTGTTTCCGCACTTATATGCTTTGCAAGACTTAAAAAAATCGAAATAATCAGACTTTCTTCGCAGGATTTCAAGGCTGATTTTGCTATGTATTCAGAGCTTTTCAGAAACGGTCTGCCAATGGCTCTTATGAATTCAATAACTGCTGTCGGCTGTATGGTAATCCAGTATTTCATCAATGGTCTTGGAGTTGCGTATACTTCCGCTTATTCTGCATGCAGTAAATTTATCAACCTCTTTATGCAGCCTGCCTGCACAGCAGGATTTGCAATGTCATCATTTACAAGTCAGAATTACGGTGCAGGTCAGTATTACAGAATAAAAGAAGGCTTAAAAGCTTGCCTTGGTATTGCGCTTGTATCCTATGTTATTCTCGGCTCTGTTATGTTCTTCTTCCCTGAAGCACTTGCTAAAATTATGCTGACAGGTGATGAACAGATTGCAATTGCGGCACAATATCTCCCTGTAAGCGGAATAATGCTCTTTGCAGTAGATTTCCTGTTTGTATTCAGAAGCGGTGTTCAGGCAATGGGACGTCCGTTCATACCAATGATTTCGGGAATTGTTGAAATGGCAGTCCGCATCGTTGTAACAGTGTCATTCATATCACGAACAGGCTTCATAACAACTGCTTATGCGGAAGTTCTCGCATGGCTTGCCGCATTACTGCTAAATGCAACAGCATTCGTTATTTATCTTCGTTCAAAGCTTGAAGAAAAAAGAGGGCTGAACGTTGAAGTGAATACAGCTATAAATCATTAACAATAAGTTTTTCAAACACCCCCATAAATCGAACAAGACTGTGCCGCTTCTTGCACAGTCTTGTTTGTTTTTTATTATATTTTATCTTTTCTTTTTACCGCAATTCTTATCAAATGACGGGTTGCAGGCATAGAAATTCTTTGCGTTAAGCTTATCCTGAGTAATGCGAAGCGCCTCGCCAAATCGCTGAAAATGCACAATTTCACGCTCTCTCAGGAATTTGATAGGATCTCTTACGTCGGGGTCATCTGCAAGTCGAAGAATGTTATCATAAGTTGTACGAGCCTTTTGCTCTGCGGCAAGATTTTCATGAAGGTCTGTTATGATATCTCCCTTTGACTGAAAATAAGTCGCTGTAAAAGGCGCTCCCGACGCAGCGATAGGATAAATTCCTGTTGTATGATCCACGAAATAGGTGTCAAATCCGCTTTTCTTAATATCATCAATGCTAAGATTTCTTGTAAGCTGATATAATATCGCAGAGATCATTTCGACGTGAGCGAGTTCTTCGGTTCCGATGTCCGTTAACAATCCTTTAACTTCGTCATACGGCATTGAATACCTCTGATTAAGATATCTAAGAGAAGCTGCAAGCTCGCCGTCAGGACCTCCAAGCTGGCTAATAATAGCCATAGCAAGTTTAGGATTTGGATTTTTGATATTAACGGGGTATTGTAATTTTTTCTCATATTGCCACATACATTAACTCCTTTCCCAAGGCCATTTGCCGTCTACCCAATCCCAGCGGCTTGTATTATTTGACTGCTGTGGAGTAATCGGACCAAACTTCTCGTTATATTCCCTCTCGGCTTCTTTTCTGAGTTCATTGTATTTCTGAAAAAGTGCAAGACCTCTTTTACAGTCAGGGTGAGTATCAAGATAAAGATTAAGCTCTTTAAGGGCAAAATCATACCTCTTGATTTTCATCATAAGCTCTCTCTCATTCACAGCAATCACCTCCGTTTAAGAAAGGAAAATTCAGCTCAGGAAAAAGTGTGCCGTTTTTCAAGGCATTTTCTGCGTCATAGACTTCATTCAGCTGCTGAAACGGTACATACGCCATTGCAAGCGGTGTTTCGGCAGGGAAAGTGTTTTTCAATGACGGCTTATTCATTGCATTTCTGCTTCTGTCAGGTGTATTATTAACGATATTTTCAATATCTTCAAAAAGCTTCAGATTCATTAAAATTCCTCCGTTGTTTATTTGCAATAAGAGTTAAGGCGATATCGCATAAAAGACGCCTTAATATTCTCTTTAATGCATATTACATTATATTCGTAATATAAAAATACGTTCTTTATACAAAAAACAAAAGACTGTACCGATTTTTCAGAATCAGTACAGTCTTTATTGCTTATTGAAAAATTATATAAAGCTTAAGGAAACGGTATTTTTTCAGAATATAACAGTAATTCTGAAAAATCCGTTTTTATCAAATTCCGCTTTAGCTTCAATGCCAAGCTTATCCGAAAGACATTTCACAACATAAAGCCCTAACCCCGAACCACTTTTATTCCGTGAAACAGGCTTATAAAACGGCTCAAAAACACGAGTTATATCAATCTCCATTGATTCCTCTGTATCATTGAAAACAGAAAGAATAACTCTGCTTTCATTCTTTGAAACGGATACTCCAAGATTTTTTAACGTATATTTCTGAGCATTTGAGAATAGATTTTCCGTAATTCTCATTACATAATTCAGATTACTTTCAATAACAATACCATCTGATATTTCAAAATCGGGAGTAATTTCCCTCTCCTGCATCCAGCCGTATTGTTCCATTACAAAATCCGAAATAAGATTACTGAGATTTATGCTTTCCAAAGCTACATTCTCCTGACCGTTTTCAAGCTTTGAAAGCTCGAAGAATTCATCAGAAAGCTCTTTCAGATATGCGTTTTTCTGCAAGGCAATTTCAAGATATTCAGCGTTTTTCCCTGTCAGCTCACCGCTTTTTTCAATCATCTGCAAATACCCGAGAGCTGCTGTAAGCGGTGTGCGGAAATCATGCGATATCCCTGAAATTACATTATTAAGCTGTTCCCTGCTGCGCTTATATTCCACATCAAGTATACGCTGTATATCCGTATGCTCATTAAGCTTTACCGCAAGGTCAACAATATCCCTGTCGAAATTATCAACCTTAATCGGACTGCCATATTCAACATCCTTACGACTTTCTACTTGCCTGCCAAAGCTTTTAATCTGCCTTTTCAATATAATATATTTCAGGAAAAATACGAAAAAAAGCACAAAGAGGCACACTATTACAACAATCATAACCCTGTTATCCATAGAATGCCTCCTTAACTATATTATTATCTGAAATTCTTTTTCTTATAGCTTATATATGTAAGTGTGTATAATCCGACAAAGAACACAACAAAGCTTCCTATAACCGTTGCAATAAAACCTGTTGAATAATCAGCCTTTACAAATTCTGTTATCTGTATAGTCGGCATACATCTCATAGCTTTTACAATATACTTGCTTACACCTGTCATATCAGCAGTTTCAATAATCATCAGATATGCAAATAACGGTAGAATACTCAAAGTATAAATCAATATCGGAGCAGCAAGTATGTGTCTTATAAGCATACTTATAAATACATTTATACAGCTGATATTAAGAATTATAATTATACCAAGTAAAACTGTAAGCCACAATTCATTCATTTCGCCAATACCATATTTATTTCCTACTATGGAATAAACAATGACAGGAGGAATTATCAGTACTGCGGCAGAGAACACGTTATATACAATAAGCTTACTGAAAATAATATGATGTGTATTTGCTCCATCCATTATTTCGTAATAATATGTTCTGTTATAATAAAGATTAGATATCATAGCAGATACTACTATTCCAAAATAGCCTGTTATCATAATTCCGCCACCCTCTGAATAATAAAGCAGAAATTGATAAAGGTTTTTTTGCTCCATATCAGCAAGTGAAAGAAACGGCATCACCGTAGGTAAAAGTCCAAAAATACAAAAAATAATAAAAAATATTCCTGAACGCACACTTCTGTAAAATTCAGCCTTAATCAGTTTACTCATTTTCAGCACCTACCTTTGATAAATAGAAATCTTCAAGACTTTCGCCCTCACTTATGAATTTTGTGAGGATAAGTCCGTTGTCTGTGATAGTTTTTGAAACTTTTTCAACATTATCAAGGAAGTCAAACAGGCGGATTTCATCGCCGTGAATGACCTTGTACTGCTTTGTCCCCAGTTTATCTTCAATAACTGCGGCTGTGCGGTTTATATCGTTTGTGCGGATAGCGTAATAACTGCGGCATTTCGCCATAAGCTCCTCTCTGCTGAGGTTTTCAATCTGCTTGCCATGGTTTATTATAGAGAAATCCGTACAAAGCTCGGAAAGCTCTGAAAGAATATGACTTGAAATAATAATAGTAACATTTTTCTCTTCCGCAAGCTTTTTCAGCATAAGGCGGATTTCTACTATACCCTCAGGGTCAAGACCGTTTACAGGCTCATCAAGCACCATAATTTCAGGCTCTGTGAGAAGTGCCATGGCAATTCCAAGACGCTGAGTCATACCAAGCGAGAATTTACCTGCCTTTTTCCTTCCAACATCGTGAAGTCCTACAAAATCGAGCATTTCGTCAATTTTCTTCTTGTCTGCAACTCCCTTTACATAACGAACATACTCCATATTCTGTCTTGCGTTAAGACTTTTGTCAACGATAGGAGCTTCAAGCATAAACGCCATTCTTTTTCTGCTTTTGTCGAGCTCATTATTTCTGCCGAAAAAGCCTATTTCTCCACTGCTCGGAGCAGCAAGACCTGACAGCATTTTCATAATAGTGGTTTTACCTGCACCGTTAGGTCCGATAAGTCCGCAGATATGTCCTTTTTCAACGCTCAGACTGAAATTATCAACTACAGTTTTTCTGCCATAATTCTTACTGAGATTTTTAAGTTCAATTACGTTCATTTTTACCACCCTTTCCGTAATCATTTCTTGATATCAAGGCTTCTCTGCCTTGTCTGTAATTATATTATAAATCGGCATAGTAAAGAAAAGGTAAAGTAAAAGGGTAAAAAAAGGTAAAGGATTAATCCGCCAACTTATATCCCATTCCCCATACAGTTTCAATATATTCCTGTGCATCATCAAGTTTTTTTATTTTGTTTCTGATATTGCTCATATGAACCTTTATTGTGGTATCATCCTTGAAATAAGGCTCGTGCCACACACTTTCAAAGAGATTTGATTTTGAAAAAAGCTTTTTCGGATTTTGAAGCATAAGTTCAAGAATTGCATATTCCTTGCTTGTCAGTATAAGCGTATTTCCATTAATGGAAGCAGATGCACTGTTCCTGTCAAGGATAAGCTTTTTATATGTAAGAGTGCTTTGGCTGTCTGAATTATTATTCTTATTTTCTGAACGTCGAAGCACCGCTTCAATACGCACGAGAAGCTCATCAAGATCAAAGGGCTTTGTAATATAATCGTCTGCACCCATTCGGATAGCGTCAATCTTCGACTGAACCATACTTTTTGCAGAAACAATTATTATAGGCACATCTGAAAATTCACGAACCTTCTGTAAAACTGTATCTCCGCTCTGAAAAGGCAGCATAAGGTCGAGTATAACAAGTGAAATCCCGTTATCTTCACGAATAATGCGAACGGCGTCAAGTCCGTTTTCAGCGGATATTGTATCATATTGATTTTCAGAAAGATAATCACGGATAAGACGATTTATTTCCTTATCATCTTCAACAACAAGTATCTTTTTCATAATGCCTCCTGTTAATGCGGTATACCCTAAATTATAACACGATATTACTATGATTTCAATAACAAACAGGAAATAATATATCGGTTTAAAAACAATTTCAATCTGTACTTGAAATATGGTATGCAAATTTGTTATAATATTGGTATAATATTATGAAAAGAGGTTTTGAAATGAATCTTATGCATCTTAAATACGCTGTTGAAATAGCTAAGAATAAGTCTATAAGCAGAACAGCCGAAAAGCTTTATATGGGACAGCCTAATCTCAGCCGAGCTATAAAAGAGCTTGAAGACAGTATCGGAATTACAATCTTCAACAGAACCTCTAAAGGAATTTCAATAACAGCAGAGGGAGAGGAATTTCTCGCATACGCAAGAAAAATCGTTGAACAGGTTGATGAAATAGAGTCAATCTATCATAAAGACGGAAAGAAAAAACAGCGTCTTTCCGTGTGCGTTCCGAGAGCAAGCTATATTTCATTTGCTCTTGCAGGATTTACCTCTCAGCTTGATATTACCGACCCTGCAGAAATTTATTATAAAGAAACAAACTCAATGAGCGCCATAAACAGTCTGCTCAAAGGTGATTGCGGGCTTGCGGTAATCCGTTATCAATCAACATTTGATAAGTATTTCAATAATCTTTTCAATGAAAAAAATATTCTTGCAGAAACTATCACTGAGTTTTCATACGTTCTGCTTGTATCAAAAAACAGTACGCTTGCAAGAAAAGACGATATCGAGCTTTCAGACCTTTCGGAATATATAGAAATCACACACTCCGACCCTTATGTTCCATCTCTGCCGCTTAATGACGTTATGAAAGCAGAGCTTTCTGAATATGTAAACAAGCGTATTTTCGTATTTGAAAGAGGAAGCCAGTTCGTTCTGCTCGAAAATGTCCCCGAAACATTTATGTGGGTTTCTCCGATACCTCAGCCGCTTCTTTTTAAGCATAACCTTGTGCAGAAAACCTGCAACTCAAATAATAAAAAATACAGAGATGTATTGATTCATCGCCGAGGCTATAAGCTTACAGAGCTTGATAACCGCTTTATTGATGAAGTTTATAAGGCGAAAACAATTTTTCTATAATTTTTTGCGTTCAAAAAACCGCCATTTACCTACAAAATCACACTTTTTTAAAAAAATCCAAAAAAATTTTCAAAAAAGGCTTGACATTTGCTTTTTGTTTTGGTATAATAATAAAGCAGTCAAACGAGAGAGGTTAAAACCTCAAAGAATATGACTGTTGAATATTGTTATGCGAGTGTGCTGGAATAGGCAGACAGGCACGTTTGAGGGGCGTGTGTCGCAAGGCGTATGGGTTCAAGTCCCATCACTCGCACCAATATCAGAAAGAATCGTCCGATAGGGCGATTTTTTTATTACCCTGAAACAACAGGAGCTGACTTCTTTATGAAAACAAAAAAAGATTGTGAGGAATTACTCCACCTGTGTGCCGCATCTGTCGGCGGATTTTTCGGTGCTTATTCAATTCTCAACCGCCATGAAAATTTCGGCTCTTCAGCAACTACAAATCTGATAATAATTATTTCCGATATTCTCGGAAATTCACTGAAAGACGCTTTTATCCGATTAGCCGCAATGCTCATTTACGTTTCAGCCATAATACTTACAGTTTTAATTGCTCATTACACCTCATTAAACACTAAAAAATTAAGCGTATTTCTCAGCTCATGCTGTGCTGTTATACTATGCTTTCTTCCCGAAAAAATGGACTATATCATTTCACTGTATCCGATTTTCTTTATAACTGCGTTTCAATGGAATTCGTTTATGGGTACAGGAAAGCTTGCAAGCTCTACGATTTTTTCAACGAATAATCTGCGTGTAACAGTCTGCGGATATGTAAGCTATATTATCTCTAAAGATAAAAAACAACTCGAAACCGCAAATTACTATGCTCTTACGCTGCTTTTTTTCCATATAGGCGTAATATATGAATATATCTTCTTCCGACTTTTCGGTATAAAAAGTTCTGTTGCAGCTTTTCCGCTTCTTGCCGCAACATTCGCAGTTATTCTGATGGACGAAAGAAGAAAGAACAGATAGCTATTCAAGACTTCCGTTTTCGGAGGTCTTTTCTGTTTTTTCAACAATTTAATAGCCTTATAAAGCATAAAAATCGAATTTTAGCCGATTGACATAATATACCGCCTATGGTATAATTATTAATATGTATTATTGCTGTGTTTACACACTAATAATTTGGTAAAAATGCTATTTTGCTTATCGCAAAGAATAACAAACAGATTACGGCAGACTTTAAATGCTGTTATCTGTAATTTTGAAAAAGGAGTTGGTTTTTTGTCAGCTAATATTTACAAGCAGTTATACGATATAACTTATGAAAATATTGCCAGATCTGAAAGCAAATTTATAAACAAAGAGATTTCTTTCCTTTATTATTGCTATAACAACCCATTTTCAGTTGATGTAAGTGAACTTTTAAAAATAGAAGCTACAAACGAAGAATTTATCCAGATTGTATATCTTGCTCTTCTTAATCGCCCTATCGACCCCGATGGATTAGATTCATGGTCAGTTCATTTTGATATGCCGCAGAATGAATTCAGAAATAACGCTATATACGGCATTTCAAACTGTCCCGAAACATTGATTGCCCATAAAAGAATATATAATAATCTACCACTTTATTATCATGAAAATGATGAAAATGTAAAACAGCCGGGACTTCTTCTCAGAGGAGCGTATAAAGTTTACAGACATTGCCCGAAGCCTGTAAAGAAAATATTCAAGAAAACTGCAGGGAGGTTGCTGTAATAATTATGAATAATAAAATCTATATCGACCTTTCTGTGCTGATAAATACAGCCTTCCTTACAGGTATCCAGCGTGTTTCAAGAGAAATCGTCCTCAGACTTCTTAAAAGTCCTGAACTTGATATCAATCTTCTCTGCTATTCAAATGAAAACGAGCAGTTCAGATTGATCGATAACGACGCTTTTATTGATTATTATGAGAATAAAACTGGTAGTGCATCAGCCTGTATTCTCAGCAAATCCCTGAACATCAATGAGCTTGATGCCGGTGCTGTTTTCTTTGATATTGACAGCGTATGGAGCTGTCGTATGACACGAAGCACTCTTTATCCTCTGCTTAAAAATCAGGGGCTTAAAATTATTACTCACGTTTACGATATTATACCTATTACACATCCGCAGTATTGTCACGAAAATACAGTAATGCACTTTATAGAATACCTTGGTGCTACGCTTCAGTATGCCGATAAGCTTATCGTAAACACACAGGCTACCGCAGACCAGATTTCTATGGTATGCGAACGTATGGAGAGAAAAATGCCTCCTTACGTTGTTGCACCTCTTGGATGCGATTTCAAAAAGCCTGATACAAATATTGTTCCTACAACTCATATCAACGATGACGGTGAAGAAGAAGTTGATGAAGAATTCAAGCATCTTATCCCCTCACCTGATGTTACCGATATCATAAATGCTGGAAAATATATCCTTATGGTAGGCACTATTGAGCCAAGAAAAAATCACGCTCTTGTTCTTGATGCGCTTGATAACGGACTTAATGTAAATGTTGTTTTTGCGGGAAGAATAGGCTGGAATCTAGAAAAACTCGTCAAAAGAATAGAAAATCATCCGCTTTACAAAAAGCGTTTATTCCTTATAAACGACGCTAACGATGCCGCTATAAACAAGCTTTACGAGAATGCATTTCTGCTTGCATTTCCTACATTTAACGAAGGTTTCGGACTTCCTATTATCGAATCATTCCAGAGAGGCACTTCTGTTATTGCATCAGACCTCCCTGTTCTTCGTGAAGTGGGCGGCGAATTTGCAGATTATTTTGATAACACAGACTGCAAGGCACTTGTAAAATATGTAGATGAATGTCTTGAAAACCCTGAAAAATACGAACAGAAGAAATCAAGGCTTAAAGATTATGTTCCGTATACATGGGATAAGAGTGCGGAAATCATGCATAACGCTCTTGCTGAAACACTTGCTCCGAAAGAACAAGTTCCTGCTGACCTTGAACTTAAACAGATGGTTGTACTCACAGCAAGAAACAACGATATTCTTGCTACACTTCCTTTTATCGAGGAATATATGCCTTTTATAAAAGAGCTTGTTGTATGCTGTCCCGAAAGAAATGTAGAACCTTTCAAGGCTCAGTATAACGGCAGATTAAGCCTTATATTCAAGACAGACGACCAGCTTTTAAACGGCAAAAAGCTTCCTGATGACCATCAGGCACGAAACTTCTTCCTGCGCTGTCTTATTATGCAGCTTGAGGATATTGATGATGTTTTCATTATGACAGATGACGATTATCGTCCTCTTAAGCCAATCTCAAAGGATGTATTCATCAAAAACGGCAAATACATCAGCTATTATTTCTATGATATTACAAAATGGAACGGTGCATTCAGCAGCTATACAAGCTTTGACGAGGGTGCATTCAAAACAAGAGATTTCCTTATTGAAAACGGCTATCCAACACTCCAGTATTCTTCTCATCAGCCACAGATTATAGATAAGCGTATTTTCAGAGAAATGCTTGAAACTCATAAGGGCATTGAAAATAATCCTTATGATGAGTGGAGTACCTATTTCAATTACGGTCTTTATCATCACCCTGACCTTTTCTTCCCTAAGGTGAATGTTTCTATGTGCTGGCCTGACCAGACATCAAGCTGGGATTTATTATACTTCCCCGGACCGTTCCTGTTTGAGAATTATTATGAATCAATGTATGAGAAAAACGCACTTTTCGAGGGATTTTCAAAGAAATTCACAGAAAATCAGCTTCAGGAAAACACAGAAAAGGAATTTTTATTCGTAAACACTCTCAGAAAGCACTTTGAACAGAAAAAAGTATTTGAAAGCTATTGCTATCAATATGCAGACCAGATAGGTGAATTCCCGTCATTTGCACTTTATATTCACCCTGCCACAAACAAACTTCAGCTTCATGTTCCTAAGTTTATTCATCTTCAGAATAATGAATGGACTCGTGTTCCGCTTAAAATTGCAGACGGAGTTTTTGAAGCTTATCATGGCTATGATATAAATATTTCATATACATTCAGAAATATAAAAGAGATTGATATACTCAATTCTCCAAAGCTTACTCTGAAAAACAACGGAAACAGCGTAATTAACCTTCCTGTACGCAGTCCTAAATCAAGAGTAAACAGAGGCTCTATGATTTTCCGTGTAACTGTTGAAAAGCCTTCGGAAGTATCTGAAAGCATTAAAAATGAAATTCAGCAGGATACTGAATGTATACTCGAAATTGAAAAAATTCTGCCGGTAACTTTAGCTTAGGGCGTATTGACAATAAAATAATATGCGGATTTTTGAGATGATTTTGTCTCCGTTTCAGACAAAAATCCGCAGGCAGACTGTCGCCGACAAGGATTTTAACAAAAACGGAGTAAAAACAGCCAAAAAGGTGCGTGTCAGGCTTAGTGTCAACACGCCCTGACACATCGGAGATTTACAAATGATTGAAACAATTAAAGGAATTACCCTGAAAATCAAAAAAAATCAGTTTCTTTTCGAAGAACTTGTAAAAAGAGATTTCAAGAAAAAATATAAACGTACTTTGCTCGGTATGCTATGGAGTCTGCTTTCACCGCTTATGACGCTTCTGGTTATGAGTATTGTGTTCAAGCAGTTCTTCGGACGTGCCACTCCGCATTACACAATCTATCTTTTCTCAGGAAACCTTGTTTTCCAGTTCTTCAAGGACTCGACATACGGTGGAATGAGCTCACTTATGGCAAATGCAAGCATCATAACCAAAATCAACCTGCCGAAATATATGTTTCTGCTTTCAAAAAACGTCGCTTCGGTTATAAATTTCGGACTGACGCTTATAATTTATTTCCTGTTCGTTGCGTGTGACGGTATTGATTTTTCATTCAGATTTTTAGCCCTTATTTATCCTGTTGTATGCCTTATTCTTTTCAATATAGGTATGGGCTTTATCCTTTCGGCTCTTTTTGTTATATTCAAAGATATTCAGTATCTGTATGAAATATTCACAATGCTTCTTATGTATCTTTCGGCGATATTCTATACTACTGACGCTTATCCTGAGCATATACAAAAGCTTTTCTACCTTAATCCGCTTTACGTCTATATAACATATTTCAGACATGTTGTTATAGATGGTTATATTCCTGCATTGCCTACACACGCACTCTGCCTTGGTTACAGCCTTATAACGCTTGCTTTCGGTGCGCTGATATACAAGAAATATAACTATAAGTTCCTTTATTACATGTAAGGAGACCGCTATGAAAAAAATTGAATTGAATAATGTTTCTGTTTCTTATATAGTAGGTGATTTCTCAACTGTCGGACTTAAAGATGTTGTCATTCAGAAGATAAAGAGAAATTACAAGGTAAAGGAATTTCTTGCTGTTGATAACGTTAATTTCTCCATCGAAGAGGGCGACCTTCTTGGTATTGTAGGTACAAACGGCGCAGGCAAATCAACACTTCTTAAAGTAATTTCAGGAATTATGCGTCCTACAAATGGTACAATGAGTGTAAACGGAAATATCGCTTCACTCTTAGAGCTTGGCTCAGGCTTTGACGGTGACCTTACAGTTAAGGAAAACACATTCCTGCGTGGAGCAATGCTCGGATACACAAGAGAATTTATGAATCAGACCTACCGCAGTATCATTGAATTTGCTGAGCTTACCGAATTTGAGGACAGACTTTTTTCACATCTTTCATCAGGTATGCGTTCAAGACTTGCATTCTCTATCGCGTGTCTTGTAAAGCCTGATATACTCATTCTTGATGAAGTCCTTTCTGTCGGTGACGGTGCTTTCAGAACAAAAAGTGAAAACAAGATGATGGAAATCATTAAGGGCGGTTCTACTACAATTCTCGTTTCACATTCTCTTGCTCAGATAAGAAGAATGGCTACAAAAGTTCTGTGGCTTGATAAGGGCAAACAGATTGCTTTTGGTGAAACTCAGGAAGTCTGTGATAAATATGAAGCGTTCCTCAATCAGAAATAATTATATTAAAGCAAAAGGCATTTTCGTATATACGAAAGTGCCTTTTTTGTATATCTATCGACTGTAACATAATAAAACCTATAAAATATAATAGAGTATAAATCTATTTCTGAGGTGTTTATTATGAACGAAAATATACAAAGCTTATCTGATATAGCTGTCGGGGAAAAAGCAAGGGTAACTGCACTCAACACTGACAGTTCAATAACACGCAGACTGCTTGATATCGGTCTGATTGAAAATACCGAGGTTGAATGTATCGGAAGAAGTCCACTCGGCGACCCGTCAGCTTTTCTCATCAGGGGAGCTGTTATTGCTCTGAGATGCGATGACAGTCGAAAAATTCTTGTTTCTCAATCGGGTAATATGTAATGGGACTTACGAGAAACTCTGTCGGCAAAAATGCCGTTTCATCAGGAATTAATATAAAAAACCAATCTCAATCGGATAAAGTCATTGCACTTGCAGGAAATCCGAATGTCGGAAAAAGTACAATTTTCAATAACCTCACGGGAATGAATCAACACACAGGCAACTGGGCGGGAAAAACAGTTGCAAGTGCCGATGGATATTGTAAATATAAGAATACTTCAATTCATCTTGTTGATATTCCCGGTACTTATTCTCTTATGGCACATTCCGCCGAAGAAGAAATCGCACGCAATTTTATCTGCTTTGGAAATTCTGACGCAGTTATAGTTGTATGTGACGCTACATGTCTTGAACGTAATCTCAATCTTGTTTTACAGACAATTGAAATATGCGATAATGTAATCGTATGCGTAAATCTGCTTGACGAGGCGAAAAGAAAAGGCATTGAAATCAATCTTACTAAGCTTTCCGAGCGTCTTGGAGTTAAAGTAGTCGGTACAACTGCAAGGAAGAAAAAAAGCCTTGATAAGCTTCTTGAAGCCGTTTATGAAGTTTGCGAAAGCAAGAGCAATTCTAAGATAAAAGTAAAATATATCAAACCGATTGAAGAAGCTGTTTCGGTTATTGAACCTGAAATACGAAAAATATGCAAGGGATTAAACTCACGCTGGATTTCAATAAAGCTTCTTGAGAAGGATAACTCGCTTATAGATGAGCTGAATAATTATCTTGACTTTAATATCCTTGAAAGTGAAGATGTTAAAAATGCTCTTTATGAAGCCAGACTTATTCTTAAAAATGAAAATATCACCTGCGAAAATCTTGAAAGCAGGATTGTTTCCTGCATTGTACTTACAGCCGAAGATATCGCCCTTGACTGCGTAAGATATGAAAAAAGCTCTTACTCTGCTTCCGACAGACGCATTGATAAGATACTTACAAGCAAAATTACAGGTTTTCCTGTTATGTTGATAATGCTTGGTATTGTTTTCTGGCTTACTATTATAGGTGCTAATTATCCATCAAAACTGCTTGCAGACGGACTATTTCATATTCAGGATAAGCTTACGGATTTATTTGAATACTTAAACGCTCCCGATTGGCTTCATGGTATTTTGGTACTCGGTGTATATCGTGTTGTCGCATGGATAGTTTCGGTTATGCTTCCGCCTATGGCAATATTTTTCCCTCTTTTTACAATTCTTGAAGATTCGGGATATCTGCCAAGAATCGCTTATAATCTTGACAGACCATTCAAAAAATGCTCTGCCTGCGGAAAACAGGCTCTTACTATGGCTATGGGTTTCGGCTGTAACTCAGCAGGAATTGTTGGATGCAGAATTATTGACTCTCCCCGTGAACGTCTTATTGCTATGATTACAAACAGTTTTGTCCCCTGCAACGGAAGATTTCCTACTCTGATTGCAATTATATCAATGTTTTTTGTCGGAACGGCAGGGAGATTTTTTTCATCTGTATATTCAGCACTTATTCTTCTTGCAATAATTCTTTTCGGTGTATTTATGACCTTTCTTACTTCAGCATTTCTTTCTAAAACAATTCTGAAAGGTGTACCTTCATCATTTACACTTGAGCTTCCGCCATACAGAAAGCCTCAGTTTTTTAAGGTTATAACACGCTCAGTATTCGACAGGACTCTTTTTGTTCTTGCAAGAGCTGTTGTAACTGCAATACCATGCGGACTCATTTTATGGCTTTCTGCAAACATATATGTTGGTGATGCTTCAATTCTTAATATCTGTGCTGATTTTCTTGACCCTTTTGCAAGAATTTTCGGGCTTGACGGAATTATTCTCATTGCTTTTATACTCGGTATGCCTGCAAATGAAATTGTAATTCCTATTATGATTATGGCTTATATGTCAACTGGCTCTCTGACAGAAATCAGCAATGATGCGTTATATACGCTGTTTACGGATAATGGCTGGACTCGGATTACTGCGGTTAATGTTATGCTGTTTTCACTTATTCACTGGCCATGTTCTACCACACTTCTTACCATAAAAAAAGAATCGGGTAGTATGAAATGGACTTTTATTTCTTTTATTATCCCTACCGTAATCGGTTTATCAGTATGCTTTTTATTTACATCGGTTGCAGGATTATTCACATAAAAAAGGTATCCGTTGCAAAAACGGATACCTTTGATTTATTATTGAATTCTGCTGATTTATCAGTTGACTGCGGTAACAGCAGGCTGTGCATTATGGTCAATATATGACTCATTACGCTCAACACCGACATTGTTATAGCAATCCATACCTGTACCTGCAGGAACAAGCTTACCGATAATAACGTTTTCTTTAAGACCAAGAAGCGTATCGCTCTTGCCCTTGATAGCGGCATCGGTAAGTGCCTTTGTTGTTTCCTGGAATGAAGCTGCTGAAAGGAAGCTCTCTGAGTTGGAAGCTGCCTTAGTAATACCCTGAAGAACAGGCATTGCTTCAACAAGCTGAAGTTCATACTCACCTGCGTTGATTCTTGCCTTGATACCTGTATTGATTTCGTCGATTTCCTTCTTATCAACAAGTGTACCAGGGAGAAGATAACTGCTTCCTGTATTTGTTACCTTAATCTTACGGAGCATCTGACGAACGATAACTTCAATGTGCTTATCGTTGATATCAACACCCTGTAAGCGGTAAACCTTCTGTACTTCGTGGATAATATAATTCTGTACAGCCTGTGTGCCGAGAATCTGGAGAATATCGTTAGGATAGATATTACCCTCTGTGAGTCTTGTACCCTTTTCGATAAATTCGCCTTCCTGTACTCTGATTTTGAGGTTGTAAGGAATCATATATGTTTCAGACTCGCCGCTTGTATCATTTGTAACAATGATATTACGGGTTGTCTTAATTTCTTCAATGTGAACTCTACCTGAAAGACGTGTAAGCATTGCTGCATTCTTAGGACGTCTGCCTTCGAAAAGTTCTTCAACACGAGGGAGACCCTGTGTAATATCTTCTGCAGAAGCGATACCACCTGTATGGAATGTTCTCATTGTAAGCTGTGTACCAGGTTCACCGATTGACTGAGCAGCGATAATACCAACTGCTTCACCGACTGATACCATATTGCCGTTTGCAAGGTTTGCACCATAGCACTTAGCACATACACCGTGCTTAGCCTT
>JAEIGA010003308.1_pt1 | contig 25304 bp, 22 predicted proteins | sample 9270691 | NCBI WGS metagenome assembly JAEIGA01 (sample SAMN17057246, study PRJNA624740) | gut metagenome | biome: biome; isolation source: fecal sample | host: Bos grunniens | place: China: Xizang | collected 2019
AGTCTTCATCATACCACTTTGATCCAAGTAACCAACAGACATATTATAAGTAGTGTTACCTGCGCGTCCGTTCACTGAAATGTTGTGAGTTTGGGTGGGAGCCCATTCACGAACTACATAGTCATACGGGTTGTAGGTACGAACACCAATCTTTTGGCCTTGGTTACCCGGGTGAGCATACCAGTCACGGCCATACACCATCGGAGCGTAAGGATCCAAGGTTTCACCGTATTTTTCTTTCCATGCAACAGCTGCGTTGTAACCGTCACGGTCGATCAACCAGAATGCACCAACGGGAGTCATGGTACCAACACGTTCTGCTGCTTCAACAGTGTAACGCAATGCATCAACATCACCCATTTCGTATTCTTTAGCCATGTTTTGGAAAGCAACGTTTCCTGAGTATTGTACGTCTACGCGGTCAACATTAGCACCTTTCTTAGAGGTCAACAAGATAACACCGAAAGCAGCCTTAGCACCGTAGATAGAAGCAGAAGCAGCATCTTTCAAAACGGTAACAGACTCAATGTCGTTCGGGTTCACCAAGTTGATGGAAGGAATTTCCACGTTGTCCAACAAGATCAGGGGAGAGGATGAACCTTCGATGGAACCGATGGTACCACGGATACGCATCACAGGGTCAGAACCAACTTCCGCAGTCGGAACAACAACGCTCAAACCGGGAGCAGTACCTTGCAAACCACGACCAACGTCAGCGATCGGACGTGCAACCAAAGCTTCTTCCACGTTAACGGAAGTAACTGCACCGGAAAGGTTTTCTTTCTTTTGGGTACCGAAACCTACGACAACAGCATCTGCCAACATCGTAGCATCTTCCACCAAAATTACATCAACAACGGCACGGCCGTTGATTTCGACGATTTGATCTCTAAATCCCATGAAAGAGAAGACCAAACGTCCATTTGCAGGAGCAGAAATGGAATAAGAACCATTTTCATCGGCCATTGTACCGACTTGGGTTCCTTCCACCAGAACATAGGCACCGACAACCGGCTCTCCTGCACCGTCAATAACGGTACCCTTAACGGTAATGTTCTGTGCTGAGATGGTTCCAACTGCTAACAGCAGGGAACAGAGAACAAGCATTGCGCTGCGCAATGACTTTCTCATTCTTTCTGAAGTGAACATAAATAAGATTTTAGGTTTATAAAAAAACGTATTACTTTGGTTTTTGAACCGAATAATATCCACGTTTACACGGAATGCAAATTTGCAAAATATTTTTCTGAATATCAAAATCCGCGAAGAATATAATACAACAAGAAGATTGAAATTATCAATTTCATTCCTGTACCTAACAAAAAACCAACAAATGTGCCCCAGGCTGCACGGAAAGAGTCTTCTGAGGTCTTGCGTTCAATCCACAATTCCGCCAGATAAGCCCCCAAAAAAGAACCCACAATCATCCCCAATGGAGGGAAAAATGGAATCCCCACAAGCATGCCCACCAACGAAGCACGGGCCGCCGATTTGGATCCTCCGGTCTTGCGGGTGTAATATGCCGGAATCACATAATCCAAGATGGTCGCCGCTACCACGACGAACAACCAGATCCACATCCCGGTTGCCGACATCATTGTAGGATCATTGCCCCAAAAATACAAGAGAACCAGTCCGACATAACTCAACGGAGGACCGGGCAACACCGGAAGAAAACAACCCAAAAGTCCGATCACCCCCATCAGCAGGGCAACCACATCAATCAAGACATCCATAAAAGTTTGTGTTTAAGCTTATACAAAGGTAAGCATTGTTCGGGTTTTTTTTCTATTTTTGCCCAAAACCCTACGATATTATGTTTGCAAAAGAAATTTATCAGAACCGGCGCGCCCGGTTGGTTGAACAAATGGATAAAGGCATTCTGCTCTTCCTCGGAAACAGCGAAGCCCCCCTCAACTACGTAAGCAACTGCTATAAATTCCGCCAAGACAGCTCCTTCCTGTACTTCTTCGGTTTGCAGGATCCTGATTTTGCCGCCATCATCGACGTGGAAAGTGGTGAAGAAATCCTCTTCGGCAACGACGTGGACATGGACGACATCATCTGGATGGGTCCCCAACCCTTCGTCAACGAAAAAGCCGCTTCGGTCGGTGTCAGCAAGAGTGCTCCCTTGAAAGAACTGGACAACTACTTGGCAAAAGCGCTGCAACAAGGACGTAAGATCCACTATTTGCCGCCCTACCGCAACCACAACAAAATCCAATTGAACCGCTGGTTGAACATCCCCTTTGATGCCTTGAAACAAAATGCTTCGGAAGCGTTCATCAAAGCCGTTGTCAAACTGCGTCTGATCAAGGAAGATTGTGAAATCCAAGAAATCGAACAAGCTTGTAACCTGGGATATGCCATGCACATGACCGCCATGAAAATGGCCAGCTTGGGCATGATTGAACAACAATTGGTCGGCATGATGGAAGGCATCTGTGCAGCCGAAGGACACTTCCCCTCCTTCCCGATCATCCTCTCCCAAAACGGAGAAACCCTGCACAACCACATGCACCACCAAGTCCTCACCGACGGTCGCCTGCTGGTCATCGATGCCGGTGCTGAAATCAACTCCTGCTACGCATCCGACTTTACCCGAACCCTTCCTTCTTCCGGAAAATTCAACCAACGCCAACGCGAGATCTACGAAATTGTTTCCAAAGCCAACGACTTGGGTATCGCCTTGTCAAAACCGGGCATTACCTACACTCAAGTTCACTTGAGCGTAGCCCGCTTGCTCACCGAAGGTCTCAAGAATCTGGGCTTGATGAAAGGTGACGTGGACGAAGCCGTAGCCGCTGGTGCACACGCCCTGTTCATGCCGCACGGCTTGGGTCACCACATGGGTCTGGACGTACACGATATGGAGGATTTGGGTGAAAACTATGTGGGTTACGACGACACCTACAAACGCTCAACCCAATTCGGCCTCGCCTCCTTGCGCATGGGTAAGATGCTGGAAAAGGGACATGTGGTAACCGTAGAACCGGGCATCTACTTCATCCCTGCCCTCATCGAGCAATGGAAAGAAGAAGGCACCAACGCGGAATTCATCAACTTTGACCGTTTGGAAGCCTATTACGATTTCGGAGGCATCCGCATCGAAGACGACATTCTGTTGACCGAAGACGGCTGCCGCCTGTTGGGAAGCGAACGATTGCCTAACACTCCGGAAGCTGTAGAAGAGGCGATGCGACACGAATAAAATCCGCCTCGCTAAAAGGAGCAATGATTTCCGCTTCAATCGGAATATAAAACAGACGCTCCTGCAACGATTTGGGGACGTCCGACCAGCGAATGCGTCGGGCGTCTTTTTCTGTTGTCAATACAACCGCAGTCGGCGACTTTGCCACCCAGCGTTCCAGACTCCGCCACTGCGACGGAGTAAAGTCATGGTGATCCGAAAACTGACGGTGTCCCACCAACTGGTAATGGGAACGCACGTGCGTCACCAACGGACGATCGTCGGCAATGCCGGTAAACAAGTAGGCCCGGGGCGAATAAACATAACGAAGGTCCGCATTGGCGGTTCCCGGCTGGGGTTTTCCGTAGGTGAACCGGGAGAAGAACAACGGCTGGTCCTCGGTCAGGCGCAAATCCTTGCGCCATTGTTCGATTTCTTCCGGAGGAACTTCCGAGCCCGGATATTTGGTAACGACAACCACATCGGCCCGACGGGTCTCTCCGGGCAGGTCTCGCAAACGACCCAAAGGCAAGAGGTGATCCCGATGCAACGGACGGCTATAATTCACCAGCACCACCGAACATTGTGGAAGCACCGCCCGGTGTTGAAAAGCATCGTCCAGGAGAATCAACTGCGGACGGACAGACTCCGGTTCAGCAAGCAGGGTCTCGATGGCCCGACGACGGTCGGCATCCACCACCACCCGGATGTGCGGAAATTTCCGTTTGATTTGCAAAGGTTCATCCCCAACCGAACGAGCCTCGTCCTCCACCAGAACTTCGCGATATCCCTTGGTCTTGCGTCCATATCCCCGAGAAATCACCACCAAACGATGGTCCACTCCATATTTTCGGATCAGCCATTCGATGTGCGGAGTCTTGCCGGTCCCCCCAACGGTAATGTTCCCCACCGAAATCATAGGGACAGGATAAGACTTGCTCTTCCAGATTCCCTTATTATAAAAGAGGTGACGCACCTTCAAAGAAAGGTAGTACGGAAACAATAACAGAATATCAGTCAGTGGGGTCATAACAAGCAACAAAGGTAATAATTTTGTGAAGATTCACTATCTTTGCCCGCACTAAAACCTAAACGAATTATGTCCATTACCATTCACCAGGTCAGCCGACGACGGGAGCTGAAAAAGTTTATCAACTTCCCGAACCAGCTCTACAAAGGTTGCGAGAACTGGGTGCCCGCGATGACAATCGACGAGTTGGCCACCCTGGATCCCAAGAAAAACGCGGCCTTCCAACATTGCCGCGCCATCTATTTCCTAGCATACAAAGGACGGAAAATTGTGGGACGCATTGCCGGCATCATCAACGACAAAGCCAACGCCAGTTGGGGAGAAAACACCGTCCGTTTTGGCTGGTACGACGTCATGGACGACCTCGCAGCCAGCAAAGCCCTGATTCAAGCCGTTGCCGACTGGGGAAGCGCACAAGGAATGACGGTCATCAAAGGTCCCTTGGGTTTTTCCGACATGGACAAAGAAGGATTGCTGGTTGAAGGATTTGAGAACCTACCTTCCATTACCACCCTGTACAACTATCCCTACTACGGAACCCACCTGGAACAACTCGGATTCTGCAAAGATGTGGACTGGACCCAACGCATCATGAAAGTTCCGGACACCGTCTCGGAACGGACCCGAAAATTCGCAAAGACCATTGGCGAACTGGCCCAAGTCCGCATGCTGAAACCGAACTCCACCCGCGAAGTGAAAAAATACGGCAAAGGCGTTTTCGATTTGCTGAACCGCAGTTTTCAGGTTCTTTACGAATACTCCTTGCTCAACGACGAACAGATTCAGGCCTACATCGACCAATACATGCCGTTTATGAACAAAGACTTTGTGGCCATTGTCCTGAACCACGAAGACGAAGTAGTCGGCTTTGCTCTGACCATCCCGTCCCTGTCCAAAGCCATGCAGAAAGCCAATGGCAAACTCTTCCCTTTCGGATTCATCCATCTCTTGAGAGGACTGAGACAACGAAAATTGGCAGAACTCCTGATGATCGGTATTGATCCCCGCTACCAAAACAAGGGACTGAACGCATTGATTTTTGAGCACCTGCACACCAACTTCATCAGACAGAACGTGGAATGGATGGTTACCAACCCGCAACTGGAAACCAACCACCCCTCCCTGAACCTGTTCTCCCGCTTTGACGCCCAACCGTACATGAGAAGACGCTGCTACACAGCACCCTTGTCCAAATTGGCCCGATAACCCCAAAACCAACCCGACAACCATGCGCATCGCACACATTGAACTCCCTGAAAAACCTTTGTTCCTGGCCCCGATGGAAGACGTAACGGACGCCTCGTTCCGCTACATCTGCAAACAATACGGTGCCGATATGATGTACACCGAGTTCGTTTCTTCCGACGGATTGATTCGCGATGCCCACAAGTCGCTGGAGAAACTCATCATCCACGACTACGAACGTCCCATCGGTATTCAGATCTACGGCCACATTCCGGAGGCGATGGTGGACGCTGCAATCCGCGTGGAGGCCGCCCAACCGGACCTCATTGACATCAACTTTGGCTGTCCTGTAAACAAGATTGCCCGCCGGGGTGCGGGTTCCGGCATGATGCGCGAGCCCGACAAACTGGTTGAAATCACCCGTCGGGTCGTACAAGCCGTCAAATTGCCCGTAACCGTCAAAACCCGCTTGGGTTGGGACGAAGATTCCAAAATCATCGTAGAACTGGCGGAACGCCTGCAAGATGTCGGCATTGCCGCCCTGACCATCCACGGCCGAACCCGCTGCCAGATGTACAAAGGGGAAGCCGACTGGACATTGATCGGCGCCGTGAAAAACAACCCCCGTATGAAAATTCCCATCATCGGAAACGGAGACATCTGCACCCCGCAACAAGCCGCTGATGCCTTCAACCGTTACGGTGTGGATGGCGTGATGATTGGACGTGCCACCTTCGGCCACCCGTCCATTTTCCGGGAAATCCGCCATTTTTTGAACACAGGCGAAGAACTTCCTCCCATGTCCGTAAACGACCTGGTCGAATTGGCGAAGGCCCATTTTCACAAATCCATTGAAGTAAAAGGGGACCGTGTCGGCCTGCTGGAAATGCGCCGCCACCTGGCAACTTACTTCAAAGGTTTGCCCAATTTCAAAGAGACCCGATCCCGCCTCGTCACCGAGAACGATCCCGCGGAAGTCATTAGGATTCTTGACAGTATCTCCCAAATCTGGGGGTGATTTTTTGTAACTTAAAGTATTTTGTCTATCTTTGCACCCCCTTAATTAGAGGGACGCAACAAAAAATTTTAGTATTAACTTAAAAATCAAGACAGTGGACACTTTAAGCTACAAAACAGTGTCGGCGAATTCAGCTACAGTAACCAAGGAGTGGGTCGTTATCGACGCTACTAACATGGTACTCGGTCGTTTGGCTGCTCGCGTTGCAATCATGTTGCGCGGCAAACACAGACCGGACTACACTCCCCACGTTGACTGCGGAGATAATGTGATCATTATCAACGCCGAAAAAGTTCGCTTGACCGGAAAGAAATTGACGGACAAAGTTTACGTCCGCCACACCGGCTATCCTGGAGGACAACGTTTCGCAACCCCGAAAGAACTCCTCTCAAGAAAACCGACCGCAGTTGTAATGGAAGCCGTTCGTGGTATGCTTCCTAAAAATCGTCTCGGAGCACAATTGTTCCGCAACTTGCACGTTTACGCAGGTTCAGAACATCCCCACGAGGCACAACAACCCAAAATCATTAACTTATAATTAGAAAATTAAACAGAGCATGGAATTAATTAACGCCCTTGGAAGACGTAAATCAGCTGTTGCTCGCGTTTATGTGAACAAAGCCGGAAAGGGTAACATTACCATCAACGGTCGTACTTTGGAAGATTACTTCAAAGAAGATTCTCTCCGTTACATCGTAATGCAACCCCTCAACGTGACTGAAACTGCAGGCCAATTCGACATCAAAGCGAACTTGGACGGTGGTGGAATCAAAGGACAGGCTGAAGCACTTCGTTTGGCGATTTCTCGCGCTTTGTGCGAAATCGACAAAGAAGCTTACCGCTCAACCCTGAAGACCAACGGTTTCTTGACCCGCGATGCTCGTGAGGTTGAACGTAAGAAACCCGGTCGTCCCGGCGCTCGCAGACGCTTCCAATTCAGCAAACGTTAATATTATTTTAACACTGATTTACAAATTAGCACAGTCAGGATACAAAACCTCGGGACCCTACTGGCTACCCAGAAGTTTGTCCTGCTGCGGAAAATTCCGGGAACCGTGACGCTATTCCGGAATTGAAAAAAAGAGAACTCAACGAGAGTACAAAACATTAAAAAGACAAAACAATGCCTAGAACAAATTTCCAAGACTTACTCGATGCAGGTGTACACTTTGGACACATGAAGCGTAAATGGAATCCGAAAATGGCTCCCTATATCTTCATGGAGAAAAACGGTATTCACATTATCGACCTGCATAAGACAGTTGTTAAAGTTGAAGAGGCTGCAAATACTTTGAAACAATTGGCTTTGGCTGGCCGCAAAGTCCTCTTCGTAGCAACGAAAAAACAGGCTAAAGACATCGTTGCTGAACGTGCAGCTGCTGTAAATATGCCTTACGTGACTGAAAGATGGCCCGGTGGTATGTTGACCAACTTCCCGACCATCCGCAAAGCCGTAAAGAAAATGAATACGATCGACAAAATGATCGAAGACGGTACCTTCGAAACCCTCGCTAAACGCGAACGTTTGCAAGTTACCCGTCAAAGAGCCAAACTTCAAAAGAACCTCGGTTCTATCGCTGACCTCAACCGCCTTCCTGCTGCGTTGTTCGTAGTAGACGTTCAAAAAGAAATGAACGCGGTGAAAGAAGCAAACCGTTTGAATATTCCGGTTATCGCGATGGTTGATACTTGTTGCGATCCCACCCCGATTGATTACGTGATTCCGGCTAACGACGACGCTGCAAAATCCATTTCATTGATCATGGATGTGTTGTGCGAAGCTATCCGCGAAGGTTCTGAAGAACGTAGACTCGAAAAAGAAAAAGAAGCCAAAGTGGCTGCTGAACAAGCTGAACAAGCTCCTGCAGGCAAAAAATTGCGCCCCCGCAAAGGTGCTGCCAAAGAAGCTCCCGCAGCTGAAGAAGCTCCCGCTGTAGCAGAAGAAGTTAAAGAAGCTTAATTTTAGGAGGATTACTACTATGGAAATTAAAGCAGCAGACGTTGCGAAACTCCGCAAAATGACCGGTGCCGGTATGATGGACTGCAAAAAAGCGTTGGTGGAAGCTGACGGCGATTTTGAAAGAGCACAAGAAATCATCCGCGAAAAAGGTAAATTGGTTGCCGCTAAACGCGCTGACCGTGAAACTACCGAAGGTGCAGTAATCGCTAAAGTAAACGGTGGTCAAGCTATCTTGACTTGCTTGGGTTGCGAAACTGACTTCGTAGCTAAAAACGAAGAATTCCAAGCGTTGGCTAACGCTATCGCTGATGCAGCATTGGCAAACATGCCTGCTGACATGGAAGCTTTGATGGCTGTATCTGTAAACGGTATGACCATTGAAGACGCAATTACCCAACAAACTGGTAAGAGCGGTGAAAAACACGCAATTCCCTTCTATGCAAAATTGGAAGCTCCCTACGTGGCTGAATACATCCACACCAATGGCAAAGTAGCAACCATCGTTGGTTTCAGCAAAGCTATTGACGCTCAAGTAGGTCGCGAAATCGCTATGCAAGTTACCGCTATGAACCCGGTATCTGTAAGCAAAAACGATTGCCCGCAAGAAGTGATTGACAAAGAAATGGAAATTTACCGCGAACAAATCCGTTTGGAAGGCAAACCTGAAAACATGGTTGAAAAAATCGCCTTGGGTAAATTGAACAAATTCTTCAAAGAACAAACCCTCGAAGATCAAACCTTCGTTAAAGATGGCAAGATCTCTGTGGCTGAGTACTTGAAAACTGTTGACGCTGAGGTGAAAATCACTGGCTTCTTCCGTTTCTCTTTGAACGACTAATTCCATTCAAATCCCATAGCAAGAGGTTGACCCACCCGGTCAACCTCTTCTTTTTTTATCCCCTGACGGCAAAAAAAAGAGACAGCCGTTGGGCTGCCTCCAATATGTTTGTGCTGGTAGCACGGACTATTTGATAACGCCGAGTTCTTTACCGATCTTGGTAAAGGCAGCGATACATTTGTCGAGGTGTTCGCGTTCGTGACCTGCAGAGATTTGTACACGGATACGTGCTTGATCCTTGGGAACAACCGGGTAGTAGAAACCTACAACGTAGATACCTTCTTCCAACATGCGTTGTGCCATCACTTGGGACAATTTAGCATCGTACAACATCACAGCGCAGATAGCCGATTGAGTCGGTTTGATATCGAAACCAGCTTCTTTCATCTTTTCAACGAAGTAAGCGGTATTTTCGTGCAATTTGTCTTGCAACTCGTTGGTGCGAGCCATCATATCGAACATGCGGATACCGGCAGCAGCCACCATCGGAGGGATGGAGTTTGAGAACAAATACGGACGTGAACGTTGGCGCAACATTGCGATGATTTCTTTCTTACCTGTGGTGAAACCACCGATAGCACCACCGAAGGCCTTACCGAGGGTACCGGTGATGATTTCAATTTTGCCACGAAGGTCGAATTCTTCGGTAGTACCACGACCGGTACGACCTACCACACCTGCAGAGTGTGATTCGTCCACCATAACCATGGCATCGTATTTTTCTGCCAAAGCGTAGATTTGGTCGAGGGGAGCAACGTTACCGTCCATAGAGAACACACCGTCGGTAACGATGATGCGGTGACGTTGGGCTTGAGCCAGTTTCAAGCAGTTTTCCAGCTCTTCCATGTTGGCGTTGGCATAACGGTATCTTTTTGCTTTGCAAAGACGTACACCGTCAATGATGGAAGCGTGGTTCAAAGCATCAGAAATGATGGCATCTTCTTCGCCGAAGAGGGGTTCAAACACACCACCGTTGGCATCGAAGCAAGCTGCATACAAGATGGTGTCTTCGGTTCCGAAGAACTCAGCAATCTTGGCTTCCAATTTTTTGTGGAGATCTTGGGTACCGCAGATGAAACGTACGCTGGACATACCGTATCCGTGGGTATCCAAAGCTTCCTTCGCAGCGTCGATCAACTCTTTGTTGTCGGACAAGCCGAGGTAGTTGTTTGCACAGAAGTTCAATACGTCTGCACCAGTATTTACTTTGATCGCAGCACGTTGGGGAGAAGTGATGATCCGTTCGTTTTTATACAGACCTGCATTTTCGATCTCTTGGAGTTCGTTTTGCAAAAAAGCTTGAAAATTGTTGTACATAGTCGTTAAAATATTTGTACAAAGATATGGATTTCTATTTGTTTTCGTAAAATTTCTTTATTGTGATTACATTTGCAAGTTAATGCCAACCCCGAGGGTTGTTGGCATAATAATTGAGTGTAAAATAGGCCCTAAAATCAGCTTAAATTAATGACATACTATATGAAAAAATTAATCGTTCTTAGCCTTTTGGCCTTGTTGGGAGTGGGAGCAACTACCCAAGCTCAAGAAGGAGCCTCAACGATTCATCTGTCGTTGACGGAAGCACAAAACCACGCCTTGGAACACAACCGTTCCTTGCAGAATGCAGCTTTGGACATTCGCATCGCGGAAGCGGAGCGCTGGAAAACCATCGCCTCCTTCCTTCCCCAAGTGAATGCCAGCCTGGACTACCAAAACTTCTTCGGTTACAAAATGGACCTGGGAGGTTTCTCGATTGCAATGCCCGCCTACGGTTCGTTGGGTCTGACCACCTCAATGGCTTTGAGCGCATCCCAAATCATCGGCCTCCAACTGACCGAGATTTCTACCCGCATGTCTGAAATCAACCAACAAATTACCGAACAAGACATCACCAGCCAAGTGAAGGTCCTCTACTTCTCTACCTTGGTGACCGAAGAGACCATCAAACTGCTCTCTGAAAACTTGAACAACCTGCGACAACTCCACAGTTACTCACAAAAAGCCGTAGAAGTAGGAGCTGCAGAACAAGTGGACGCAGACCAATTGCTTGTACAAGTAGCAACCATGGAAAGCGGACTGAACGCCGCTAAAAGAAGTTTGGAAATGGTTTACAACGCAATGCGCCTGCAACTCTGTTTGCCGGTGGATACCGAAATCGTGCTGACCCAAGGCTTGAACGACCTGCTCAATGCAGAAGAATCAACCCGTCTGTTGGCTGCGGACTTCCTCCCAGAAAAGAACTACACCCTGCAATTGCTGGAAGAGAGCACCGAGATGAGCAAAAAACAAGTACGCATGGCACAATGGGCCTATGCTCCGACCATCAGTGTGTTCCACCAATACAGCACCCGTAAGTACTTCAGCGATGAAAAAACCATGAACATGACTCCTCCCAACTTGTTGGGTATCTCCTTGTCTGTTCCGATTTTCTCAAGCGGTTCCCGCTACAGCGCCGTACAATCTGCCAAACGCAGTTACGAAAAACAACTCAACACCTTGGCTGATACCCAAGATGCCATGGAAATCCAACACCGCCAACTTTGCTACAACCTGGTTTCGGCCCAAGAAGATTTCCAAAACCAAGCAAACAACGTAGAAGTGACCCAACGCGTCTTCGACAACATGGCGAAGAAATACGAACACGGCCACGCATCCAGCATGGACTTGACCACGTCAAGCACCAACCTTATTTCAGCCCAAAGCAGCTACGTACAAAGCTTGCTCGAATACGTAAAAGCAACCATTGAGTTGGAAAAATTGTTGAATTTATAAAGCGATAACATAATGAATAAGATTGTAATGCTCGGTCTCGCCACCGCCGTGGTTCTGACCTCCGGTTGCAAAGGCCAACCGCAACAAACCGAAACCGTTGCAGCGACCACTGAACGGGTGGAACGCGTAGAAGCAACCGTGTTGAAAGAAACTGAAATTGCCCGTCAATTGGAATTGTCCACCACTTTGAATGCCTATGAAACCTTGAATGTGTCACCGTCCCTCACCGGACTGATCGAACACATCTATGTGGAAGAAGGTGCAAAAGTAAAGAAAGGGGATATGTTGGTGCGCATGGACCAAAACCAATACACCACCACCCAATTGGCCTTTGCCAACTTGGAAACCGAAATGCAACGCAGCAAAGCATTGTACGAAAGCGGTGCGCTCTCACAACAAACCTACGACCAAGTATGCTTGAACTACGAGCAAACCAAGAAATCACTGAACTTCTTGGAAACCAACACCTTCGTAAAAGCTCCCTTTGCAGGTGTGATTGCTTCCAAAAACTACGAAGACGGTGAGTTGTACGGTGGCCAACCGATCTTGACCTTGATCGACATCGCAAAACTCAAAGCCATCCTCAGCGTTCCGGAAACCTACTTCCCGATGATCAAAGAAGGCATGACCTTGACCTTGACTTCGGACATCTATCCGAACAAGACTTTTGATGCCAAAGTCGAAACCGTCTTCCCGACTGTAGATGCCAACACCCACACCTTCCAAGTTCGTATTGTATTGAACAACAGCGACAACCTCTTGCGTCCGGGTATGTTCGTGCGTACCTCAATGGCCATCGGAAAATCCACCGCATTGGTGGTTCCTTACCAAGGTGTCCTGAAACTGTTGGGCTCTAACGAACGCTATATCTACATCGAAAGAAACGGCGTTGCCAAACGCATCTTTGTCGAGTTGGGCGAACGCTACGATGACCGTATCGAGATCATCAGCGAAGAACTCGTACCGGGCGACCGTATGATTACTACCGGCCAAGCCCGTTTGGTAGATGGTGTTAAATTGAACATTGTAAACGTAGTTGAATAATGAGTATTTACAAAACCGCGATTAACAAGCCGGTAACGACGATCCTGGTCTTCGTTGCGGTGGCCATCCTGGGGTTGTTCTCCCTGGCCCAACTGCCGATCGACCAATTCCCGGAGATGGAACCTCCGTACGTTACCGTGATGACGACCTATCCGGGCGCCAACGCGTCTGAGATTGAGACGAACGTCACCAAAATGATTGAAAATACCTTGAGTTCTGTGGACGGACTCAAAGAAATGACCTCCAACTCCCGCGACAACATGTCCATGGTCGCCTTGGAAATGGAGTGGGGGCAAAACTTGGATGAAGTCATCAACGACATCCGCTCGTTCCTCGACATGGTTCGGGACAACTTGCCGGATGGTTGCTCCAACCCGCTCATCTTCAAGTTCAGTTCCAGCTCCATGCCGATTGCTCAGTATGCCATTACTGCCGGCGAAAGCTACCCTGGGTTGGACAAGATCCTCAACGACGACGTGATTCCCCAATTGAACATGGTGGACGGTATCGGTAACATTTCGTTGTCCGGTAGCCCCGAACGTTACGTTTACGTTGAATTGGACCAAGCCAAACTGGATGCCTTCGGATTGAGCGTGGAACAAGTGTCCAATGCAGTAGCGGCCAACAACCTCAACCTTTCATCCGGTACCATCAAAATCAACAAGGAACAGTATTCCATGCAAGTACGCAGCGAATACCTCGAAAGTGATGAAATCAACGACATCGTCATTTCAGCCACTCCGACCGGCAAGAAAGTCTTTGTCAGAGACGTTGCCATCATCCGAGACACCTTGAAGGACCTTTCCTTGGACGAAAAGATCAACAGCCAGGAAGGTGTCCGCATGATGATCACCAAACAAACCGGCGGTAACACCGTTAAGATTTGTAAAGAATTGACTGAGGAATTGGCAAAGATTGAAAAACGCTTACCTTCCGATATCAATTTCGAAGTCATCTACGATTCTTCCGACGAAATCAAGAACTCCATCGACTCCTTGAAAGAGTCCATCTTCTACGCATTGTTGTTCGTGGTCCTGGTGGTGCTCCTGTTCCTGGGCCGCTGGCGGGCAACCTTCATCATCGGCATCACGATTCCGATTGCTTTGATTGTTGCTTTCGTGTACTTGTTCTTGACCGGTAGTTCCATCAACATCATCTCCCTCTGTTCGTTGACCGTCGCCATCGGTATGGTTGTGGACGACGCGATTGTGGTCTTGGAAAACATCACCAAACACATTGAACGTGGTTCCAACCCGCGCGAAGCGTCCATCTATGCAACCAACGAGGTTTGGGTATCCGTAATCGCCACCACTTTGGTAATTGTCGTGGTATTCGTTCCCTTGACCATGTTGAAAGGTATGGCCGGTATCATGTTCAAAGAATTGGGATGGATTGTCACCATCGTAGTATGTACCTCAACAGTCTGCGCGATTACCTTGACCCCGATGCTCTGCTCGAAATTGTTGAAGGCTCAAAAAGTGGAAATCGACGAACACGGTCACTTGGTCAACGTCCAAGAGCGCGTGGGCTGGTACGACAAATACATTGTGGGCTTCCTCAACAAAGTGGACAACTGGTATGCAAAAATTCTGCGTATATGCTTGCGTAACAAGAAGACCACCTTGTTCGTATCCATGGTGCTGTTCGTACTTTCGTTGCTCCCGATGATCATGGGCAAGATCGGTACAGACTTCATGCAACAAACCGACAACGGCCGTTTGAGTGTCAACGTCGAACTGCAACGCGGTACCCGTATCGAAGAAACTTTGAAGACAGCCCGTTACCTGGAAGAACGTATCCGCACCCTGGTGCCGGAAGTACGCATGCTCTCCACCTCTGCCGGTAGCAACGATGATGCCGGTGTCGGAGCCATGTTCTCTTCTACGACAAACAACAAGATTTCCATGACCGTGGTTTGTACCAAGAAAGGCCAACGCGAACGCACCATCTTTGAGATTGCGGAAGTGATCCGTCAAGAATTGGCTACCTACCCGGAAGTTATCAACTTCCAATGTAATGCGTCGAGTGGCTTTGGTGGTGGTGCTTCCACCGTTGACATCGAAATCTACGGACACAACTTTGACCAAACGAACATTGTGGCTCAAGAAGTCAGCCAAATGGTCCGTTCAAAGATCAAAGGTGCCCGTGACATCAAGATCAGCCGTGACGAAGACCGCGCCGAACTCAAACTCACCATTGACAAAGAGAAAGCTGCTTTGCACGGTTTGACCTCAGCAACCATTTCCACCTACGTCCGTAACCGGATCAACGGTTCTGTTGCAGGTTACTTGAAAGAAGACGGTGATGAATACGACATCGTGGTTCGTCTGATCGAAGAAAACCGCAACTCCATCACCGACATCGAGGACATGACCATTCCTTCTCCGATGGGCGGTCTGATCAAATTGACCGAAGTGGCTCAAGTGGAAGAATACTGGGCTCCCCCGACCATCGAACGGAAATCCCGTCAACGTGTCTTGACCGTCAAAGTAACCCCCTACGAAGTATCCTTGGGTGAAATGGCCCAACAAATTGAAGCAGAATTGGCCCAAATCGGTTTCCCGACAGGGGTTACCTACCGCATCTCGGGTAACTACGAAGACCAACAAGAAACCTTCGGCAACATGGGTCTGCTCCTGGCTTTGATCGTGTTGTTGGTATACGTTGTGATGGCTTCCCAATTCGAATCCTTCTCCAAACCGGCCATCATCATGATGTCCGTACCCTTCGCCTTGTCCGGTACGATTTTGGCCTTGTGGATCACCGGTACTTCACTCGATATGATCGGTGCCCTTGGTTTGGTGATGCTCGTGGGTATTGTGGTGAAAAACGGTATCGTCTTGGTGGACTACATCAACTTGATGCGCGACCGGGGCTATGAACTGAGCGAAGCAATTGCCCTCTCCGGTGCATCCCGTCTGCGCCCGGTATTGATGACAGCCTTCACCACCGTCCTCGGTATGGTACCGATGGCATTGAGTCAAGGGGAAGGTTCTGAAATGTGGCAACCCCTCGGTATCGTCGTAATCGGCGGTCTGTTGGTTTCCACCATCGTAACCTTGATCATTGTTCCGATCTTCTACGCCATCATGTCCCGCCACGGCGAACGCGACAAAGAAGCGCAAAACCGCAAGGCATTCATCTTTATGCAATTGGCTGCAGACGATGCAGAAGCTAATAACCAACAATAACCTACGTCAACCATGAAAGCTGTATTTATTGTATTTAACCAAGCCAATACGGAACGTGTTGAATATTTGTTGGACCAACTGAGCATCCGTGGATTCACCTTCTTCGAAGACGTCCAAGGTCGCGGTACCAACGGGGGCGAACCCCGTCGTGGTACCCACACCTGGCCGGAAATGAACTCTGCGGTCATCACCGTGGTCCAAGACGATCAGGTACACGACTTGCTCCAAACCATCAAGAAGTTGGACAACCGTAACAAAGAAGTCGGTGTTCGCGCTTTTGTTTGGAATATCGAGCAAACCGTGTAACTTTGATGCATGGAAAGTATCAAAACGATTTACAAAATAGGACGAGGCCCATCCAGTAGCCATACCATGGGTCCTCAAAAAGCTGCGAAGATGTTTCGGGACAACTATCCCGAAGCATCTTCGTTTGTTGTTACGCTGTACGGAAGCCTGGCAGCCACCGGCAAAGGCCACATGACTGATATCGCTTTGATGGATGTACTGACAGACGGCTATTCCGAAAACAAGGACCGGGTTACCATCCTCTGGGAACCCGAAACCTTCTTGCCGGAACACCCGAACGGCATGCGTTTCCAGGCCTACGACGAGAACAGAAATCTGATGGGCGAGCAAACCATCTTCAGCGTCGGTGGCGGAGACATCAGCCTCACCGGCAAACGGGAAAAAGCCGAGGACTTGTACCGAGAATCCACCATGGAAGAAATCATGACCTACTGCAAAAACCACGGTTACTCCTTCTGGGAATATGTGTATGCACACGAAGACAGCGACCTGGAAGACTACCTGGCGGAAGTCTGGCGTGTGATGCAAGAAGCGGTTCAACGGGGTCTGGACAACGAGGGCGTGCTGCCCGGCGGACTAAAAGTCATCCGCAGGGCTTCTGCCTACTACCAACACTCCCGCAGCTACCACGGATCCATGCAACGCCGCGGATTCAAATTTGCCTACGCCCTGGCCGTTGCTGAAGAAAATGCCAGTGGCGGCATGATTGTCACGGCCCCCACTTGTGGGTCCTGCGGTGTGCTCCCCGGCACGCTTTACCACTTGAAACAAAGCTATGACTTCTCCGACAAGAAGATCTTCAAGGCCCTGGCTACTGCCGGATTGATTGGCACCCTGATCAAAACCAACGCATCCATTTCCGGAGCGGAGGTTGGTTGCCAGGGGGAAATCGGTACGGCCTGCTCCATGGCCTCTGCCGGAGCGACTCAACTCTTCGGGGGATCCATTGCCCAAATTGAGTACGCTGCCTCCATCGCAATGGAACACTTCCTGGGGCTGACCTGTGACCCGATCTGTGGTCTGGTGCAGGTTCCTTGTATCGAACGCAATGCCTTTGCCGTTGCCCGTTCTGTGGATGCAACCCAATACGCCCTGATGTCGGACGGCACGCACATTGTATCCTTTGACACCGTAGTGGAAGCCATGAAGCAGACTGGCCACGACCTTCCGTCCCTGTACAAAGAAACGGCGGCCGGCGGGTTGGCAGTTTTGTTGGGAAGAAAATAATGTGTAACTTCGCTTTTTGAACAAACGATAGAAACGACGATGAAAAAACTACTGCTTTTGGCTTTTGTTTCCTTACTTTTCGTAAGCACCGAAGCCTTCTCTCAAATCCGTTTGGGAGCCAAGGTCGGTGTGACCACCGGTGAATACCTGCACACCGAGTACCAAGGCGGTGCTACCCTCCAAATCGGGCTCCCGCTCATCGGCCTCAAAGTCCAACCGGAAGTCCTCTACAGCTACAACGCGGATCGTCATTACAGCTATGTACAAGTACCTGTACACATCCAATGGGGTCTGGACCTGATTCTGCTCCGCCCCTACTTGTCCGTCAGCCCGAATGCGAACCTGTTGGTGCACCACAACTGGGACGGAGGATCCCCGACGAAATTTTACTGTGGTGTCGGCTTGGGTGGCGGTCTGGACATCTGGGGCTTCCAGTTCCAAGTCCACTACAACCTGACCCAGGAAAAATACGGACGAGGCACCCAGTTTTCCCTGGCCTACTTCTTTTAACCCGAAATACAAACTTTAAAATATCAAGCATTATGACAAACATTACTGACACAAATTTCGAAGAATTGGTATTGAAATCCGATGTACCTGTCTTGTTGGACTTCTGGGCTCCCTGGTGCGGTCCCTGCAAAATGTTGACTCCCATCGTAGAAGAGTTGGCTGCTGAATTTGAAGGCAAATGGATGATCGCCAAATGCAACGTTGACGACGCAAGCCAAGTTCCGATGAAATACGGTATCCGCAACATCCCCACCTTGTTGTTCTTCAAAAACGGTGAAATGGTTGAAAAATTGGTAGGTAGCACCACCAAGGCAGCCATCATTGCCAAAATGGAATCTTTGTAATTGATTAACGTCTTAATTAGGAGGAACCAACCATGAGAAAATTCATTGTTACTGCTGCCTTGTTGCTTGGTCTGACGGCAATCACCGCTGAGGCACAAATCAAATTTGGTATTAAAGGTGCTTTTACCTACACCTCTCTCAACCTGAAAGAAGCCACATGGAATGATATGGTTGACAGCAAAACCGGTTACAATTTCGGAGCAGCTTTGAACATTGATCTTCCTCTCGGTTTTGCCATCCAACCAGAAATTGCCTACATCCAAACCGGATCCCAACTGGAATTTGATGTTCCCATCCTCGGCAAACAAACCGTTGATTTGAACGTGGGCAGTTTGGAAATTCCGGTAGCACTCCAATGGGGTATTACCTTGGGCCCTGTTCGCCCGTTTGTACAATGTGTTCCCTACTTGACCATTCCCTTGGCGCACACCATGAAAGTGAACTCCGAAACCTTGAAGTTGGAAAACAACGACGATCTTTGGAGCAAAGTAAACGGTGGTGTTGGCGTCGGCTTCGGTTTGGACGTATGGAAATTGCAACTCTCTTGCCGTTACAAATGGGATTTGGGTAACATTGTTCAATTCGATGGACAAAGTGCTGGCGACATCGCTGGAGAAGCGATTAGTGCCATGAAAGAAGAATCCAAAATGAGCGGAGTCGAAGTATCATTGGCTCTTTTCTTCTAATTTTAGACTGAACAAAAAACAACAGAGGGTGTACTGATACGCACAGTAGAAGTCACCCTCTATTCTTTTTCACTATGAAATCTCCCGTCGAATCCATTTTGAATTTGCTGGACAAGGACTGGCAAGCGTACCGCGAGGTCTTCTTCTCTGTGCTATCCACAGAGAACCGGCTCCTGAATCAAATCAATGCTTACCTGGGGCAAAATGGGGGTAAACAAATCCGCCCCATGCTGTCGTTGTTGACCGCCCGCGCCATCCTGGCCGGAAGCGATCATCCCATCGATTTCAACCGCGCCCTGGGCTGCGCTGCCGTAGCCGAACTGATTCATACTGCCACCTTGCTTCACGACGACGTCGCGGATGACAGCGATGTGCGTCGGGGGAAACCGACCGTCAAAGCTAAGTTTTCCGCAGCGGCCTCCGTCCTCGTCGGAGATTTCTGGTTGTCCCGTGGATTGAAAATCCTCATCGACAATCGTTGCGACTATGCCGTCCTCCAAAGCTTTGCCCTGGCTCTGGACCAACTCTCCAGCGGAGAAATGTTGCAAATGGAATGTGCAGACGACCTGAGAACTACAGAATCAGACTATTACCAAATCATCTCCTGCAAGACCTCCAGCCTCTTTGTGGCAACCCTCAGAAGTACCGCCATCGAGATGGGAGCATCACCGGAAGTCTGTGAAAGCATCTGCGAATTTGCTGAGCAACTCGGCCTGTCCTTCCAGATTCGGGACGACATTTTTGACTACAGCCCTCAATTGGAAACCGGAAAAGCAGGCGGTAGCGACATCCTGGAACGCAAAATCACCTTACCCCTCCTGGGTGCCTTCCACAAAGCAGATGAGACCCCCGAAGGACAACAGGAAAAAGCAGCCCTGCTGGCCGCTATCGAACAAATTGACCCGACAGAAAACAAACCGGAGTACGAAGCCATCCAACAACAGACACAAGCCTTTGTTCTTCGATACGACGGAATCGCTTACGCCGATCAGGCCCTGAATGTATGCATTCAGAAGGCTAAAAAAGCATTGGATGTACTGGTAGATTCGCCGTACAAAACGGCCCTCTTGAACTTAACGGACTACATGTGCGTCCGAACCCGCTAACAAACAATCCAGCAACACCAAGGCAGCAACGCTTTCTACCACAACCGGTGTTCGCAAAGCGAAACACACATCGTGACGGCCTTGGATTGCCAAACCGACTACAGCCAGGGATGCTTCATCCCAGGTTTTTTGTTCCTTGGCAATGCTGCTTGTTGGCTTGAAAGCCACTCGAAAAACCACGGGGTTACCGTTCGTCAATCCTCCGTTGATTCCGCCGGCTCCATTCTTAGCGGTACGACCACCCGGCCCTGTATAAGGATCGTTGTGTTCAGAACCTCGCATTCGAGCCGCCTGAAAACCATCTCCAAACTCAATACCCCGAACCCCAGGAATTGAGAAAATGCCGTGGGCCAAGAGCGACTCCACCGAATCAAAGAACGGCTCACCCAGGCCAACCGGAACCCCCTCACACGAACACTCCACCACAGCCCCCAAAGAGTCTCCCTCACACCGGCAGGATTCCAACAATGTCTCGACCGCAGGTGCAGACTCGTCCTGTACCGGAAGACCTCCCAATTCCACCACCTTGGCACCAATGGAAAGGGATGCCGGCAACATTTTCTGGGCGACGACTCCAGCAGCGACAAGCGCCAAGGTCATTCGACCCGAAAAAAACCCTCCTCCAGCAGTCTCTTGATAGCCCTGGTACCGAACCCCGGCAACCCAATCGGCATGACCCGGACGAGGTACCTGCTTCAGACCATCGTAATCGCGGGAACGCTGGTTCCTGTTTTCAAAAATCACCGTCAACGGGGCACCGGTCGTATAGCCATTGGCCACTCCCGACAAGAATACAGGCACATCCGCCTCTACCCGCGGAGTCGTTCCCAAACGCCCCCCACGACGACGGGCCAAAGCCGCTTCAAAATCCTCCGGTGACAACGGAATGCCCGCCTTCGGAGCATCCATCACAACACCGATACAAGGTCCATGCGACGCACCGAAACAAGTAATGCGAAAATAGCGTCCAAACTGATTCATTATTTCTCTCCCGGATAACCGATTAAAGGTTCAAACAAAGACTCAAAACAAGGGAAGGACTTACCAATGCACTTGGTATCGTCCAGGATCACCTCCCCATGGCAACCCAAGGATGCCACGCGCAAAGCCATGGCAATCCGGTGATCCGAACGGCTGGAGAATTCACCACCTTGCAGCAGGTTTCCGGAGAAAATCCGACGCACCAGCGACATTCCTTCCACCTCCATCCGGTCCCCATCGATGGTCACTTCCATGCCCATCTTCCGGAACTCGTGGTAGATGGCATCGGCCCGATTGCTTTCCTTGTTAATCAAGCGATTTACCCCATACAACACACTTTTTCCCTCACAAAACGCTGCCAGAACAGTCAAGATGGGGAACAAGTCCGGCGAATGGGTAGCATCGTATTCAAACGCCCTCAAACGGCCGAAACGAACCCGAATTCCAAAACGGGTTTTGCTCACCCGGGCACCACATTCCTTCAGAATATCCAAAATAACCCGGTCTGCCTGGTAGGATTTTGTATCCAGGCCCTTGACCAGAATATCTCCAAAAATAGCCGCCGCCACAAAGAAATTGGATGCTGAACTCCAGTCGCCCTCCAACGTCAAATCGGCCGCCTTGTACTGTTGTTTGCCCGGAATCTTGAAAATGAGGTTATCCTCCTTGCGCTTGAAACTGATGTCAATGCCGAACTTCCGGATCGTATGCAGGGTCAACAGGATGTAAGGCACACTCGTCGCCTCTTCCACCTCCAGCACACTGTCCTTCTTGCTCAACGGCAGGGCCATCAGCAAACCTGAGATCAGCTGCGAGCCTTTTTTACCCGAAAGTTTGTATTCTCCTCCGGTCAAGGGGCCATTGACCAAAGCCGGCAAAGTCTCTTTGTCCGACAACAGACAACTTGCCCCAAAAATCTCCAAGGCTTCCTTGCAACCATACATCTCCCGTCGCAAAAGACTGCCCTCTCCGGTGATGGTAACACCCTCACCAATTTGAGCGGCAATCGGTATCGTAATCCGGGACAACAAGCCCGATTCTCCGACGAACAAATGCAACGTCTCCGGAGCCAACATGCTGGTCGTCATCTCTCCAAAGAAAGGAATTTTCTGATGCACTTCTTTCGGGAAACGAATGCCCTGAATCTCCAGACGGCTACCGTCCAAGGTTACCTTTGCGCCCAACTGCTTGGCAATCCCCAACGCAGCATCCACATCGTCGCAAGTACAGAAATTCTCAAACACACTCTTGCCCTTGGCCATCGATGCCGCCAGGATGGTCCGTTGGGCCACACTCTTGGAAGAAGGAATCTGAACACTTCCAGCAACGTGTTTCGAAGGTGTCAAGGTACGGAATTGGGAAAAATGCACCTGTCCCTCGGCTGTCTTGGACGTATCATCCAGGGTAAAATACATCATCGGAGCTCCAAAACGATGAGACTCCATGCGTGTATATGTACCCGTACGACCAATGGCAAAGGCCATCAGTTTGATCTTTCCTTTCTCCAGGTACTCATTCTCCTCGTACAAGGAAAGTATGCGTTCACAATCGTCCACACTCTCCTCTTTGGCCACAATCTTGACTATATCGGCCTTCAACTTAATCGCCTTCTTGATTTCCTGTAACAAGAGCTCGCGCGTCGGTGTCTCGCGGAAATTGTGGTAGGAAGCAATGACTTTGACCCCCAACTTCTGAGCATAACGGCGCACCTCCGAGAAGATGTGCTGTGCAGCCTCCATATCCATATCAATGTATGCCGCCCCAGCGTCCATTGCTCGCATCAACAAACGTCGCTTTGCCTGCTCGTCGTAGCGCGAAGTCGTCCGACACGTCGCCACCAACGGCAGCGTGGTAGAGTGGAAGACCTCGGTCACATCCTCTTCCTCCAATTCAGACAAATCTATGCGGATCTCTACAGCAAGGCCCACCCCATATCGGCTGCGCGCCTCGTCTACAAACTCCTCACAACGGACCAATGCCGACTTAATCGCATCGACACCCTTATTACCCAGACTAATGCAAATCATATAACATTTCCTCCATTTGCTTGAGTGAAATTTCTTCTATACAAGGCCATCCCAAGTCCCTCAAGAACACCACCCGGACCTGGTCCATGGCAAACTTCTTCTTATCGTGCCGGATGGCAACCATCAAACGGTCCACCCGGGTCCTGAACTCCGTCGCATAACCCAAGGATCGAAGATCGGACAACAAGCCTTCCAACACACCCTCTGGCAAACCATAGCGGGTCGAAAGTTTCAAGATCACAGCCATCCCACAAGCCACAGCCTCTCCGTGCGACCACGTCCCCCGAGCCTCCAGCATCTCGAGCGCATGCCCAACCGTATGCCCAAAATTCAGCAACCGACGCATGTCCTTTTCCCGCTCATCTTCACGAACCACTTTCTCTTTAAGGGCCACTGCACGCTCCACCAACTCGGCAAAAGCCGTCCACTCCCGTTCCAACACCAGCTGGGGATCCGGACGACCGGCAAACATCCGGACAGTCCGATGATAGGACGCCTCGTCAAACAGCATAAACACCTTCAACATCTCAGCCAAACCGCTGTAAAACTCCCTTTCGGGCAAGGTCCTCAAAAATTCCAGATCCCGAACAATCTTGGTAGGCTGTGTAAACGTTCCGACCACATTCTTGTAGATACCCCAGTTCACTCCATTCTTCCCCCCCACCGAGGCATCCACCATGGCCAGCAAGGTCGTTGGAACAAAGGCAAATTCCACACCGCGTTTGAAAACCGAAGCCACAAAACCACAAAGATCTGTAACCATCCCCCCTCCCACTCCAATCAAAAACGCATCGCGGTCAGCTCCAATCTCGACCAAGTCAGCAATGATACCTCCCGCCGTATCCCAGCTTTTCCGGTTCTCCTCAGCCGAAATCCGAATACAAGGATTATCCGAAAACAATTCGGGGTACAAACGGTAGATTTGGGCATCCACCAGGAAGATGGGACGCCGTTCGTGCGGAATTATGGTAGAAAAATCAAGCATCTTGCAAATTTAATAAATCTTTTTTTGGAACATAGGAAAAAAACACTACCTTTGCACCCGCAATGTTTACCAGAACACTGCCAATTGCCCAGATGGCGGAATCGGTAGACGCGCTGGTCTCAAACACCAGTGGGGTAACACCTGTGCCGGTTCGACCCCGGCTCTGGGTACGAAAAGAGGAAAGTCAATCTTTCCTCTTTTTTTATTTTGCCCCTAATGGAGTCGCTTCCTGGTTAGACCAAGACCCATTTCCCCCAAAAAATAAGGGGAGGGACTTCACAGCCACTCCCCTTACGGATCAAACAATTATTAACCAAAATCATTTATTATGAAAAACCAATCAATCTAACTCATTCACTTCAGAGTTTGTCTTATTCTTTTGCAATTCCCGTACCAAACTTAAAACGAACCTGAAAATTTAGATTGATTTTCGGCTAGAACCAGAAACTGATGCCCATATTAAATGACCGAAGTATCGCTTCATAACCATTGATTTTAAGTTCCCCCGCCATAGCGCCATAGTGTGTAAATGAGCAAAATGCCGTCATCCGACCAAAATCAATGCCTACAGAGGGAGTGAATACATACATCAGCGGAACTAGGGGACAGAAGCCACTTCGCAAACCCACATAAGGCCGTACTCTTTCTTTGCCAAATGTATATCTCACATCCGCAAATATGGGTGAAAACTGAGGGTTAAGATCTATTCCTAAACCAGCTCCCATATAAAGTCCATTGCCAAATGCATATCCATGGGAAGTGGAAATCTGAGCATTGGGAATACTCAAAATAGCCCCAGCAGAAAAGGAAACATTCCCAGCATAACCTCTTTCAAACACACGGTGTTGTTGAGCAAAAGCGGTAGATGACAAGAGAACTGCAATAGCAGACAAACACAATGATC
>JAEIGA010003309.1_pt1 | contig 25303 bp, 23 predicted proteins | sample 9270691 | NCBI WGS metagenome assembly JAEIGA01 (sample SAMN17057246, study PRJNA624740) | gut metagenome | biome: biome; isolation source: fecal sample | host: Bos grunniens | place: China: Xizang | collected 2019
GAATAGCTTGTCTTTTATGTAATATTCAGCTCTCAACTCCCATACAAGCAAGAAAGATGCCATCCATCGGGAGAAAAGGAGAACATACCAGGTTGCTCCCATTGCCGTAAGAAGGAGAAGATCCTCCAAGTTGCTGTGTGATATGCATATATGGGTATTCAAAAGATCAATGTCCCTTTTGTTCACATTTCCGTTTTCAACCTCCTCCATCATTACAGCCGCACCATAGGCCAAACCAAGGGTATTGGCAACAATCCAGAGAAATGATGTTCTTGCAGGCAACCCGAAAATTGCAAGAAAATATCTGAGGAATTTGGATATCCATCTGATCACACCATACTCAGACAAAAGCTTCTGCACAATGGCCAAAGTATAGATAAGGGTTGTCATTTTTATCACTACCTCCAATGTTGAACGGAGCCAGTCCTTGAAAAGGACCAAAAATTCCACATTCCCGGTCTGTCCGCTTCCCAGACTCTGCATAACCTCACCAGGAAGAAACCTGTTCAATAAAAATGCCAGGCCGAATGCCGATATGGTTCTTATGATTATAATCCTCACCGCCGATGTCCCGGTCTTCTTCTGCACAGCAGTTTCTGTAATCATATTGTGGGCACACAGCACCATTGTACTTAAAATGGTAAGGGCCCTTACATCAAAATCAAATGAAACAGCCACAGAAATTACAGCATAAACATTTACAAAATATCCTGTTACAAAAGGAAGTGCTGCCTCACCGGGCAATCCAAGGGCATTGAAAACAGGTGACAACAGATTTGAGAACCACGGAAGTATATTGAAATACTTCAGGAACATTATTGCAAAAGATACTCCAACTGTAATTTTAAGGAGCCAGATACAGGTTTTTGTGGTACTTGGCAATACACTTTTCACACACCTGATTATCTTCTCTTTGTGGCTTTCCCTGCTTGAAGGGGATATAGTCTTTTCTGCCATAAGGTTTTAAATTTGCAGCAAATTTACACCTTAATTCCTAATGTCTGCTATAATTGTGAAAAAAGCTCCCTAAAAGAGGAAGCGCACTCCACCCTGCATTGAAAATCCTGTTGGATTCTTTGAATATCTGTTCTTTAAGATATATCCGTGCTCACGCCCTATCTCATCCCCCATTCCAAGATAGCTGTACATTCCCGGTTCTACATACAACGCCGTATGATCACCCGCCATAAACTGCAACCCCGCAACAACATTCACAGAATTCATCACCCCCGGCAGCTTCAGTTCCAGATCATTTCCACTAGGGAGCTCCAGCACGCCATAAACACATTTTTCCAGCATATATCCTCCCGACAGATACACCTGGAATCTGCTGCTGCGCATAAAATTCATTCCCAACCTGATTGGTATACCAATATAATGGAGCTTCTGACTGGCATTTCCGGCACTCCCCAACAACATTTCAGAGGCAAGATACTGATAAGAAATTCCACTCTCCGCATATAACCCGCCTACCAGGCCAACTGCAAATGAAACTCCAAGCCTGACAGGCTCCCTGTGACTGTAATTATAGCTCTTGCAGGCCATTGCATTGTTGAAAGGAGTTGGCGAATTCCCCCCCAGCCAGGAAACGTTCTCAACAGGCTGGATGGCCATATTTATAAAGTTGGCATAGTTTTCAGGCATGATCTCACCCCACATACTCCCCATACCCTGCGATGGCTGGACACCGTCCATTGAAGAGTTTGCCATATCTCCACCCGCAAACAGCAAATCCCCACTCAGGTTCCATACACCCGCACACCCTGCAGCAACTGCAACCATTTTCCTGATTCCCGTTTTTCTGCCGGCATCATCTCCCCTCAAATACTCCAGCTCCTTCAGATATTCCTCCCTCCGGGATTCCCCCTCAATTTTCCTCTCCATTTCACTCTCAACAGCCTTCTCCACACGCTCCTGCTGCCCCACCACAATATTGTTCATTACCTGAGCATTTGAATTTTCACCAACAGCCTGCTCCAACAGCTTGTCCGGTTGCAGCCCATCTCCGTTCTCCTTCTTGCCTTGCACAACCATATGCCCTTTCACAGCCTGCACCCGGCAATCTGCCTGCTTTGCCTGCTTATGCTTTGTATGCTCCTGCTCCTGCTTCTCCATCTGCCCGTCCTCCCCTGTCTGACCATCCACGTTCTCCTGCAATTCCACTTTCCCGGACTCCGCTACAGCCGTCTGAGGCATTGCACTCTCTTCCCTCTGAGGGAAAAACAATACCAGCCCCAACAGCACAACAGCTGCCACCGCCATTGCCAATATAAGGAGTTCGGGGGCTGTCCTTCTCTGCACAACAGGTGCTGCAGATGGAATATCCCTCTTCAATTCTTCCCAGAAACCATCGGGAAGAGACTCTGAATGATTCTCCACCGAATCCCTCAGTTTGTCCAACCATTTACTATTGCTGCTGCTTCCCATTTTCTGTTCTGTTCAAATAATTGTTGATTTTCTTTACTATTGACATTTTTGCCCTCAAAAATTGTGAGGATGATGATTTTTCGTTTATCTCCAACATCTTTGCAATCTCCTTGTGCGGCAGATTTTCAAAAACATACAGGTTAAAGACTGCCCTGTATCCGGGAGGGAGCTCCTCTATGAACTTTATGAGCACCTGTGGAGGGATCTGCTCCATAAGTGTTTCAGCGGGCTCCTCCTGGGCTATCTCCAAAGGGAGTTCTGTGCTCTGCATCCTGGCATTGGACCTTATCCTCTCAAGCGCAAGGTTAATGGCCAGTCTGGTTAGCCACCCTTTAAGTGACCCTTCCCCACGAAAAGTGAATTTCCCTATATTGGAATATATCTTGATGAAGGTGTCGTGAAGGAGATCCATTGCCTCATCCCTGTCTGAAGCATAGCGCAAGCATACGCCGTACAGATACCCAGAGTACCTTTCATACAAGATCTTCTGCGCAACTGCATCCCCTTCAGCACATTTTATTGGGAGCTCCTTTTCCTTCATTTTATAATTTTCTAATACCTAAAACGCACAAATGTAAAAAATACTGCATCCGTTTGTGCAGTATTTTCTATTTTTGCACGTTTTATGTAGTAAAGCAGAAAGAACAAAAACAAATAAACAGGAAATAATGAAAAAATTGACAAAAATCCTTTTGATTGCCCTAATGGCAATTCCATTCCTGCAGTCTTGTAATGCAGAAGTTGAGCGAGCAGACAAAGCAGCATTGGTTACCGTTCAGAAATCATTGGATCCAGCCGGATTCTATGGTATCCTTGATAACGGTGAGAGACTTTACCCTGGCGTAATGAGGGTTACATATACTCCTTCAAAAGATATGCAGCGCGCCATTGTATATTTCAGCAATCTTGAAGAGCAAAGACCAGGTTATGAGTACAATGCGGATGTATTCAATGTAGCTGAGGTTACAACCCAGCATATCACTCAAGTAACCACACCTGCCGCTGATACACTTAACAACGGTATCCAGATTACAAACGCCTGGATTGGTGGCGGCTTCCTTAACGTGGAGTTCCAGATTAATGTGGAGATGTACAATACCACAAACCTTACAGTTGCATTGCAGGATATGATGATTGACAGGGAGGAAGAGTTTACTGGAGAATACTACCCGCTTGAGCTTGGATTCAGAGCTTACCCTGCAATTGAGAACGGTGCTGGAAGTACTGTTTCTTCAATGGCTTGCTTCTACCTTGGTGACATGTACTCATTGGAGTCCCTAGGATGCAAAGGTTATGAGATCAAATACAAAAGTTTGAACTCTTATGTAAATGAGCCTGATATGACAAAAATTATAACTCCTGAGAAAACAGGTTCATTCTAGGATATTTTACACCCTGAATTGACAATGAAAAAAGAGACCGTCCGGTCTCTTTTTTCATTTCTGCACTTCCCAATGGAATGGTTCAAATTCAGTATCCTTGGACAGCCAGCTCTGCTTTCTGTTGGCATATATTATGAATGGCACACCAACCAGAACTACGCAACCTATAAACAATACGGAATACCATACAGTATTGCTTCCGGTTGCAATCTGTGCCGGAGGTATAAAACTGAGTACAAATGCAAGCAATGAACCGCAGAATCCCAAACCGCTTATTATCCACATAAGTGCATTGCCTTTCTTTCCAATCCTGTATGGACGGTCATAGTTTTTCATATTGTACCTCAACTTGATGGCTGCAGCAAACATTATCATATACATTATAAGATAAAGTATAACTGTAAGCTGGCTCAAGATCTGATAAAAACTCTGCACAGAAGGCATCACTACAAACAACAGGCTCAACAATGTAACAATACCACCTTGTACAAGAAGGATATTGCGCTGTACACCATTTTCATTAGCTTTCTGGAAAAATGGCGGAAGATAACCGGCTTTTCCAACAGCATATATACCTTTTGAAGGGCCGGACACCCAGGTAATAACACTTGCCAGAACACCAAAAGCCAAAGCTACAGCAATTACAGGAGATAACCAGCTTGCCCTCAAGTAGGCAAAGTATTTGTCAAATCCTATAAGAAGACTCTGAGTAAGGTTTATATCCTTTTGAGGGATGATTACGCCCAATGCAAATGTTCCCAACACAAAAATTACAACCGTAATTATTGCACCTATAAAGATTGCCTTAGGGTAATTCTTCCCAGGATTGTCCATATCAGTAACATATACACCACCCATCTCCATACCAGCATAAAAAAGGAATATTCCCGATGCCAATACAAGATTATTGAAATTGGTCAGATCAGGGAAGAAATTTCCGTGAAAATCCATCTGTGAAACTCCGCCTGTTGCCAGATACACAATTCCCAGAATTACAAGCAATCCTGCAGGAATGATTGTTCCTACCAAACCTCCTATCTTGGCAATTTTTCCAACCCATCCCATTCCCTTAAGAGAAATGAATGTTGCCAGCCAATATATGACAAGTACAACTACCAATGAGTACATCCTGTTGGATGCAAGTGCCATATCGTGAGTCTGGCTCATTCCTGTAAATGCAATTGCAACAGCACCAAAGGTAAGGACAGTAGGATACCATATGGTATTTTGTATCCATTGGATCCAGATTGCAAGGAATCCCCATTTTTTGCCGAATGCCTCACCTACCCAACGGAATACACCTCCCTGTTTGTCCTTGAACATTGCAGCCAGCTCTGCCGCAACAAGTGATGTAGGTATAAGGAACACCACTGCAGCAAACAAATAATAAAACGCCGAACTTATACCATATTCAGCCTCTGCAGGCAAGCCTCTAAGACTCACTACAGCAGTTACGTTCATGATTGCAAGGGTGAACACACCCAATTTGGCAATCTTCTTTGTATCAGTAGCCATATAAAATGAGTTTTATGTGCAACAGATACGGGTTACGGCATCAAAATGGAAAAACACCTCACCCGCACCTGCGCCTCAATTAAGAATGATGTTCAAGAAAAGTTTAATGGGTAAACACTTTACCTTTCTGCTGTTCCTGCTTCTCGTAAGCTATACGGGAAGGGGTTGGATACTCAAGTTTCTCCAGATCTGCCACAGCAGCAGCCATATCATTGAGCATCATATCAGCCATATCCCTTGTAAACCCCTGTTTGATTACAACCCTCATTACCACTATATCTTCAAGTGATGCCGGAAGTGTGTAGGCAGGAACCATCCACCCCGATTGTTTGAGTTTGTCCTGCAAATCATATAGCGTCCATTTTGCACTCTTGTCATACTCCTCATCAAGATGCCAGATGAAAAGCGGATTTACCACCTCAGCTGCATAATTATGGAATTGAGGGAATTCTGCAATCTTGCTCCATATATATTTTGCAACTTCCAAGGAGTTCTTCTGTATTGCCTTATACCCCTCAAAACCCAACCTTATATAGTTGTAGTACTGTCCTAGAATCTGGGCACCAGGACGGGAGAAATTCAATCCGACCTGTGAAATTTCTGCACCAAGATAATTTACAGAGAAATTCATCTCATCGGGAAGATACTGCTTGTCTTTCCATATCACCCAACCCAAACCTGGATATACCAGACCATACTTATGACCGGATGTGCTTATTGAAAGAACCCATTTCAACCTGAAGTCCCACTTTCTTTCCGGATTCAGGAACGGCAATATATACCCTCCAGAAGCCGCATCAACGTGGATTGGAATATCATATCCTGTTCTTGCATTGAATTCATCAAGTGCCGCATCCAAAGCCTCAACATCATCATTCAATCCTGTCCAGGTAACTCCCTGTATTGGCACCACACAAATTGTATTCTCATCACAATATTGCAGAGCAAGTTTTGGATCAAGGGTGATATGTTCCCTTGAAATGGGCACCTGCCTCATTTCCACCTGCCACAATTGTGAGAATTTCTCCCACACAACCTGCATACCTGTACTGATTACAAAATTTGGTTTGTCATATGGTTTTCCTTGGGACATTCTCCTTTTTTTCCATCTGAGCCATGCCGCTATGCCACCAAGCATACACGCCTCACTGGAGCCTATGCCAACCGCTCCTGTTTTCCATTTGCGTTTTTCAGGAGTATTCCACAAATTGGCAAGGATATTTATGCATTTACCGTTCATTACTGCCACTCTTGGATACTCAGTCTCATCAATATAGTTGATATTGATTGCCTCGTTCATAAGTTTTGTGGCATAATCATCCATATAAGTTGTTACAAATGTGGCCAGATTAAGCATTGGATTTGTTTGCGGATAGGTCTCCTCTTTCACTATCTGGTATGCCACCTCAGGATCTGTAGGGTATTTGGGAATTACATCTGTTGGTGCCGGTTCCAAAACTCTTTCTGATGCAAAAATAGGGGTCTGCAAATTTTTTTCTTCTTTCATATCTCTATATTTTAAATTGTTGTGCTTTTCAAATTGGCTTCATATTCAACAATGGAAAAAGGGTTTGGTTGCAAAAAGTTTTAACTGGAAAGAAAAAATTATAAATTTTCTTTAAAAATTATTTGCATATAATAATTATTTTAATTTACTTTGCACTCAGAACAGAAACGGAAAGGATATGTTAATATTAAAAGAGAAAATCAAGGAAGCCGGGCTTAAGGCCACACCTCAAAGAATAGCAGTTTATGAAGCTATGAGGAAATTGGGACACGCTTGTGTTGATATGGTTGCAGAAGAGATCAGGCACACTTATCCAACACTTACAATTGCAACAATCTACAATGTACTGGAGTCTTTTGTAAATGCCGGCTTATTGGTAAGGCGTTTCAGTTCAAACAACAAGATGTATTTTGATGTAAATGTTTACGAACACGCACATTTTTATGACACACAGGAGAATGCCTATGAAGATTACCACGATCCTGAGCTTGTAAAAATTGTAATGGAGTACATTTCTTCAAAACAAATTGATAACTTTGATATCAAGAGTGTAGACATTCAATTAGTAGGAAAGAAAATAACAGCTTAAAAATAAATAACAAACAATAATAATTATTAGGAGAAACAAATTATGGCAACACTAAAAGGTACACAGACTGAGAAAAACCTATTGACAGCTTTTGCTGGTGAGTCACAGGCTAGAACAAGATATACATTTTTTGCAAGCGTAGCAAAGAAAGAAGGTTTTGAGCAGATTGCTGCTGTTTTTGCAGAGACTGCAGACCAGGAGAAAGAGCACGCTAAAAGATTCTTCAAATTCTTGGAGGGTGGTGATCTTCAGATTACAGCTACTTACCCTGCAGGCAAGATTGGTACAACTGCTGAGAACCTTTTGGCAGCAGCTATGGGCGAGAACGAGGAGTGGAGCGAGGCTTATCCTCATATGGCTGAGGTTGCTTTGGCAGAGGGCTTCCCTCAGGTAGCAGTTGCTTTCAAGGAGATTGCTAAAGTTGAGGCTATGCACGAGCAGAGATACCGCACTTTGCTTGCAAGAGTTGAGGCTGGTAAAGTATTTGAGAGAGAAGAGGCAATTGAGTGGCAGTGCAGAAACTGCGGTTATGTTTACACAGGTATGAAAGCTCCAGGCACTTGTCCTGCTTGTCTGCATCCACAAGCTTACTTTGAGCCTAAAAAATGGAACTATTAATATTGGATTATGTGTGAAGCAACCGTCCGGATATTCCGGACGGTTTTTTTATCTTTGTAGAAACTTTAGAATTATGAGAAGCATAAAAGGGCTTATAATGGCCATCTTGTCATCAGCAACATTCGGATTGATACCTTTGTTTTCCATTCCACTTATGGAAAACCCTGGCAACACTTCTCTGGAGCTTGATCTTGATAACGTATGTTTCTACAGATTCCTTTTTTCCGCATTGCTGATGGGTATAATCCTTTTTGCAAAGAATCTTGGTAATCCTGAAGTTGGCAACGGCATTAAAGGAGCTTTAAAAAGTTCTTTTGGAGTATCTCCAAAACAGTTTTTCCTTTTGCTGCTCATTTCTGTTTTTTATGCATCAACAAGCATTTTCCTTACTGCATCCTATACAATCGGTGAAATCCCCAGTGGAATTGCCACAACAATGCATTTCCTATATCCGGTTTTTGTCACTTCCATTATGATACTTTTTTTAGGAGAAAAAATCACCTGGCAGAAATTGCTTGCTGTAGTACTGGCTTTTGGTGGTGTATATTTCCTCAGCGGAGCAACATTCGGGAACAGCACTTCCCTCAATCCATTGGGACTCATTTTTGTACTTGTAACCATTTTTACATACGGATCATATATCATTGGTGTAAATAACATCAAGGCCATTGCATCTATGAACGGAATGAAACTGACATTTTATGTACTTGCATTCTCCTGTTTCCTCTTCTTGTGCAATATTCTTGTAAAAGGCGTTGAATTCCAAGCTGTAACAACCTTTCATCAATGGTGGAACATACTTGCTCTTGCATTCATCCCCACACTTGTTTCAGACCTCACCCTTGTGTATGCAATACAGCTTATAGGTTCAACCACTACAGCTATACTTGGATGCATGGAACCGCTTACAGCCGTTCTTGTTGGCATTGCAGTTTTTGGAGAGAAGCTCAATGCCAACCAGGGAATTGGAATGGTACTGGTATTTTTTGCCGTATACCTTGTAATTGCCGCCCAGAATATGAATAAAGCAAAATAGCAACTTTTGGTTACTGTCCCCAATCTGTCATAGCCTGTAATTTTGCAATTACCGGCAAACTACAATAACTGGACTGAATATATATGAGAGGTATTAAGGTTGGTAATTTTCTTATGTACCGCAATTCGCAGGTATGCCTTATCTGCAGCATAACATCCAATGGCAGTGATGCCCCTACCAGCATAAAAGGGATAGACAGCAACAATATGATACACGAAGGGCCTGTCAGTGACTGGTCATCCGTGATTGGCCATACTGAAGCTATGCTCAAGTTTGGAGACAACGTTTTCAAAAATATTCTGCAGAACAAAGAGGCCAAGGCAAAAGGATAATTGCTATCTTTGCCATAATGAAAAAATACACAAAAGCATATTACCTACTTGCAGTGGCATTTCTCTTGCTGTTCATAGGCAATCTTATTTATGGTGCAGTAAAGATTCCTGCCATCCAAGTGCTTGAAATCCTTTTGGGGAACGGATCTGAGAAAGAATCCTGGGATATGATTATTCTCAATTCCAGATTACCTCAATGCATTACCGCCCTGCTTGCCGGCGCCGGACTTGCAATAAGCGGACTTCTATTGCAGACCTTGTTCAGAAATCCACTGGCAGGCCCTTCAATTCTTGGTATAAGCGACGGTGCAAATCTTGGTGTAGCTGTAATAATGCTATATGCAGGAGGTTTTACAGGAAGCATTACAGGTGGCGCCTATTTTTCTATGATTATGGCTGCACTGGCAGGATCAATGGCAGTGCTTTTCCTTATAATTTACTTTTCCCGCAAGGTTAGAAGCAATGTCATGCTCCTTATCATTGGAATTATGATTGGCTATCTTGCCTCCTCTGTTATATCTATCCTTAACTACCACGCAGCAGCAGACAAAGTACACCAGTTTGTAATGTGGGGGATGGGTGACTTTACAGGGGTGTCTGTTGAGAAACTCCCTTATTTTGCATTCTTTACAATTGCAGGACTTATTTATTCATTGCTCCTTATCAAACCTCTCAATGCCCTGCTCCTGGGCGAGATGTATGCCGCAAACCTTGGTATAAAAATAAAGAGTGCCCGTATTTCAATATTGTTGTGTACAGGAATCCTTACTGCTGCAATTACGGCGTTCTGCGGTCCGGTATCTTTCATAGGACTTGCTGTTCCGCACGTAGCCAGGATGTTGCTTGGCACTTCCAACCATAAACATCTTGTACCTGTAACAATACTCAGCGGAGCCTGCATAGCAATGCTGTGCAATATGCTTACTGTAATACCGGGCAGCAACTCTCTGCTGCCATTGAATGCTGTAACACCAATCATTGGTGCCCCAATAATCATATATGTAATCATAAACAGGAAAAACCTGCAATATTTCAATTAAGGGTGAGTATGGAAACAAAAAGGATGGCAGCGGTAGAAGCCAATAACCTTGCAATAGGTTATCAGGAAAAGAAAAAGAGGAAAGTTGTGCAGAGCAACATCCACCTTACCCTTTATAGCGGTGAAGTTACCTGCCTGCTTGGCCTCAACGGTGCAGGCAAATCTACCCTTATCCGTACATTGTGCGGATTCCAGCCCCCTCTTGAAGGCGAGGTGCTGTTAAGAGGCAAAAAGCTTTCAACCTACTCACAGACACAGTTTGCCAGAGAAGTTGGTGTTGTGCTTACAGAGAAAACCAATGCAGGAGGCATAACAGTATATGATCTCGTATCACTTGGGAGGCACCCGTATACAGGCTTCTTCGGCTCTCTGAATGACAATGACCATAAGATAATCGGTGAGTCCCTTGAAGCCGTAGGTATAGCCCATAAAAGCCACAGCTATGTATCCGAACTTTCAGACGGAGAGAGACAGAAAGTGATGATTGCAAAGGTCCTGGCACAGCAGTGCCCTATAATAGTACTGGATGAGCCTACTGCATTCCTTGATGTTACAGCCAGAATTGAAACTATGGTACTTCTGCGCAAACTTGCAAAAGAGCAGAACAAGGCAATTGTACTCTCCACTCACGATATTGACTCAGCAATACAGATGGCAGACAATCTGTGGCTCCTTTCAAAAGGGAAACAGGTAAGATACGGTGCCCCTGAAGACCTCATTATGGATGGCACAATCGGGGAGTTCTTCAGCAAGGAGAACATAACCTTTGACCAGAGCACGGGCAAACTGAATGCTATGTTGCCGGATATACTTCCTATAGGTATTGAAGGGGATTTCCAGACCTCATTCTGGGTAGGCAACGCCCTTGTAAGGAACGGCTTCACCCCTTCTGCCATACAACCGGACAGAACAAATATCATTTGCCGCTCCGCCACAGACATTGAGATACAACTAAAAGGCGGGAAAACAAAAAAGGCCACTTCAGTGGCCCATTTATGTCAGATTCTCTCCAATATCACTCCGGCATAGGCATATAACACACTGGCTCATAATCAGGCAGCAGATGCGGATGGAACATCTTCACGTAGTCTGCCAAAATATAATCAGGGTGTATTGCAATATACTCATAATAAGGGGTATCAACAGTATTGCATATATATATTTTCCGGTTCCTGAAAGGTGCAAATTTCGCATACGGATTATACTCCGCCTCCAGATCGGCATAGGTCATAGGGCGCTCCGCAGCATATTTGAACACCCACAGATCAGAATCTGCCCCTTTGTCAAACACCGTTTCAAATGCAAACGGAACACTTCCCGTATCAGGATTGTCCTTGAAAATATAATCAGCACCGGCATCCTTGTACATCTGCGCAATATAACTTGCTCCACCAACTATAAACCAGGAAGAACCGTACTTCCTTTCACTCATAATCCTTGGCTTCTTCCCGACAGTTCCGGCTGCCATAGCCTTAAGGGAATTGTAGCTGTTCTCAGTACTTCTGAACAGTGAATCAGCCATCTCTTCCCTCCCGCTCAGCAATCCGAACACCTTCATCCACTCAACTCTTCCAAGAGGATGGTTCTCCATATAATCAGCGGATTCAAAGATTGGAATCCCCAGTTTCTCAGCTTGACCGTATCCCCCATTCTCAAAAGGTGAAGCCACTATGAACTCCCCTCCTATTTCAATTATCCTCTCCACATTTGGAGCTGCCGCCATTCCACAATCATTAATCTTCCCGTCTGCAAGCAACTGCTTTGCATTTTGGGATGTAAGGTACTCAGACTCACAGATTCCCACTACATTTCCCAAGGCACCCAGCTCCTCCCAAATTGAGGCGTGGATGGTGGAGTACATTATAATGTTCTCTACAGGAGTGCGGATAATGGTGCCGGAAGGCAAATTGTCGGGAAGAGGAGAATTCTTCTCCACCAGCACATATTCCTGCAGGGTTCTGGTGGTATCCCACGGATTGATTACAGATATTACGGTGCAGTTGCTGTACCTGGTTATCTCAAAAAACTTTGCATAACTGTTCCCCTCTTTTGTTCCGGTTTCAGAAAAGGTACTGCCACCCCTTTTGCCCCCGCTATTGCTGCAGGAGGCAAGAATAGTTATGGTGCAAAATAAAAATATGGTTTTCAATGCTTTCACAATATTGTCCGTTTATTTTTCCACTGTACAGATTGCAATTGGATTAATTCCGCCGGTATCAAATTTAAACAGAATCTCCCCTTCTGCAGAAAGGACATAGACATCTCCGTTGCTGATATAGTCAGATGTACCAATATAAATGTCTCCGGTTATCTTATCTGCAAATATACTGTATCCGTTTGGAATATCGGCAGGTGAGGCAATCTCACCCACCAACTTGTCTTTTGCGGTATCAAATGCATAGTAAGTGCTTGAAGCTTTCCAGTTCAAGTCATATTCAGTAACTTGAATGTACGCAACGCCATCCTTTCCAATTGCCAAATTGGTAGGCTGGATATCTTCAATGTCCATTACAGTATCTGTAGTGGTATTGATCTTCTGCAATTTGGCCGGCACACCGGCATAATCACCTAATGCAACCAAATAGATCTTGTCGTTTGATGCCACATGGAGTGTCTGCGGGTTCATTGCCACATCCAGGGTTTTGGTTACTGTAAAAGTGGATGCGTCAATTACAGAAACGGTTTTTCCATAACCATCCACTGAATTGTAGCCGTCTGAATTAGCCACATACACCTTCTTGTTTGCATATGCAATACCTTCAGGCATAGGGCCAACCTTCACCTTCTTTACACTGAAGTTTACTGTATCAACCACCCCTGCATATCCCTCCATAAAAGATACATAAACCTTGCCGTCCGCCGGAAAAAGATGTCTTGGAGAAAGATTGGCACTCGCCCCCTCCACTGTTATCTCCTTAATGATATTCCCCCTCAAATCCGTCACAAACAATATTGATGATCCGGTTAAAGCAATGTACATCTTTTTTCCATATATGATCATATCATTGCCGGTATCTCCCAACTTCTTGCCGTTGGCATCACCGAACACATTTACAGAAAGCTCTCTGGTTGAAGCATCCATATATGTAAGGGAGGCATTGTTGCTGCCATCCTTTCCGCTGTTAAGGATATAGATTCCGGCAATTGCAGTGTCAGAAACTACAGGACCGCCATGTACCGGAGGAAGTTCATTATCTGAACAGGACACTGCAATAAAAGCCATTACAGCACACAAAAGAGAAAAAACAAAATTTTTCATGGTTATATATTAAAAATTTACTTTACCAGTAACCCTGTATGATCTTCCCGGCATAGGATAATACTGGATCACATCATATTGGGCATCTGTAAAATTCTGACATTCCAGCTGCAATGCAACTGTACACATCCTTACCTGAAAATTTCTGGAAAGCGAGACTGAATGCTCAACATACCCTGCAATCCTGTTGGAGGCAGTATTCTGCGGCAACGCATATCTCTCCCCCACAGCATTCATCAGATAACCCACATCAACCCACTTGTTGGGCACAGATACTGAAAGGGTTCCTGAATGCCTTGGAGTATACGGTATCTGATGTCCGTAGTTCTTGTCAGCACGAGAGGTTACATCCACAGCGTACTGGTAAGACCAGGTTCCCTGGAGCTTAAGCCTGATATCCGTTCCAAATGAAAGAGAAGCCCCAATATTCAAATCTGTTCCAAGTATATCCACCTTTCCAAGATTAAGCATTTTCCACACAAAAAGGGTTGGGATGGCTACAATCTTGTCCTTCACCTTATTGTAATAGCCGTCTGCTTGCAGGGAAAGCTCATCTAAAGCCCCCTGGAAGCCCTCTCTCCAGGTTATCCCCACATTCAGCTGGCGGGCAACCTCCGGATCAAGATGCTTGTTTCCAACTTCATTGTAATAGAGGTCATTGAAAGTAGGAGTCCGGAACATATCCTGGAATGAGGCTCTCACCCTTATATTCCTATCTTCAAACAACTTGTATGAAACACTTGCTGCAGGAGAAAGCCTGAACCTGTTGGGAGCTGCATCACCTCTCTCCACAGTTTCAGTAATGAAAGTGGAAAGAATACTTGCCGTTGCCGTAAACCTTCCATTACTGTATTTTCCGGCTAAAGCGGTAAGTGAAGTGAACCTCTCCGGATACGCAAAATTTGCATATGAAGCATCAAGGGTATTCCTGAAAATATCCTGTGAAAGCACCAGCTGCACATCATTTACCGGCTGGTATTTCAGGGAAGCAGACCCGTACAGTTCGTGTTGGGTAAAATAATCCACTTTCTCCCCCCCAGGATAATACTCTTTCTCATCCCTGTATTTGTTCCAGGCATAATTGTATTTCAGCTGCCCCTGCATCTCCCACTTGCTGTCAAAAGCCTTCCTGTAATGCCCCTGCACAAAAGCCGCCTCTTCCCACAAACGTTCCCTTGCATCATTGTTGTACAGCACCACAGAGCCTGGCAATCCCCTCTGCGAACTCATCCAGTTTCCCTTGAATGACAACTCTCCCCCATCAGCCAAATCTCCATACACATTGGCCTCAGCCCTTATTGTATTCACATCTGAATTCAACCTCTTCTCCCTGGTTGCCACCGTTCCGTTCACCAAAGTGAAAGGATAGTCACCATCTGAAAAGAGCCAGTCTGCATTCACTGCCATTACCCATCTTCCCGACAGTTTCTGCCGGTAATTCACCGAAGGGTTCCAGGTATTGAAGGACCCCACATTCAGGGCTGCACCAACCTTCACATCAGAATCATCAAACTGAGGTTTAGCAGTTCTTATATTCAATACACCCGCAGATGCATACATCCTTGCTGACTGGAAAATATCATCCTGCTGCCCTATAGAGAGGGTAACATACTCCACATTGTTCAAATTGAACCTGCCGATATCCACCTGTCCGCTCTGGGCATTGGAAATTGTAACCCCATCATAACTTATGGCTGTATGCTGGCTTCCCATACTCCTTACAGATACAGTCTTAACACCGCCTATTCCGCCATAATCCTTTATCTGCACTCCCGAGAATGTCTTCACCGCCTCGTGGAGCTCCTTTATTCCCAACCTCTCAAAATCCCCCTTGGACATTACCTGCAGCGGTGCACTCTGGAGCGTTGGGGATGGTTTTGCAGATGCAGTTACAAATGCTGTCTTTATGGTATCAGTCTGAACTGTTTCCACTGTGGCATTCAGCTTTGACGATACAGTTGTATTCTGTGCAGAGATATTCATCGGGAAGAAAAACAGCACAACAAGGAGTGCCGGAAAAAAGATTCCCCGCAATACGGATACTGAAGAATACAGGCTGCCACAACGTACAACGCTGCCAACAATATTAAAAATGTCAAATTGCATTAAAACTGGTTCTACGAAAATCTTTACCCGAGATTCTCAAGTTAAAAGAATTGCGGCAGGTCTTCTGACTCATTCCTCCAAAGGCGCCTTCCCATCATAAGGACAGTGGCCAAGATAACCCTTGGAACATTTTGGAAAATACAGCTACGGGTACAGTTCCTGATTCGCACAGGATTCCCTATTATCAGCTGCCAACGAAACAGGCAGCTACACCTCAACTCAAGTGCAAAGGTATAAAAAAAAAGGAAGGAACAACAGTTTCCTCCCTTTTTTTCTTTTATACTCTACCAACTAGAATTCTACCTCCACCATTACCGGATAATGGTCTGACGGAAATTTTCCACCCGGAGTTTCATTCAGTGTGGCATACTTTAAAACAGATATTTCCCCTGAATGCAGAATATGGTCAATCCTCCTTTCAAAAGGTCCCTGATGCTTATAATTATGGAATGTACCAGCAGTACCATACGGGGGTGTCTGTGATGTTTCATACGAATTGAACAGTTCCCCGCTCTGAGCCAGCATCAACATGGGCTCACTGTCAGGCTCTGCATTATAATCTCCTACAGAAAATACAGGATAACCTTTGGCTATCTCCCTGATTCTCTCCAAAAGCAGTTTTGAAGACTCCCTGCGGGCCACCTTTCCCTTATGGTCAAAATGGGAATTGAAAAAGTAGAACACTTTTCCCGATAACCTCTCCTTGAACTTGCCCCAGGAACAAATTCTGTTGCAACAAGTTGCATCCCATCCCTTACCGGGAATATCAGGTGTTTGGGAATACCAGAAATCACCTTTATCCAACAGGATGAATTTATCCCTCTTGTATAAGATGGCTGAATGTTCCCCATTGGTACCTCCGTCACGTCCCAAACCTATTGCATCATATTCTTCCATCCTGCAGATGTCATCCAACTGGTGGGCAAGCGCCTCCTGCACCCCAAAGATGTCAAAATTGTGGAATCTCACAAGATCATTAACCATATCCTTGCGGTATTTCCAGGCATTACCGCCGTCAGCAGGGGTATCAACACGTACATTGAAAGTTGCAACCACCAATGATGCGGTCTTTCCTCTCTTCTTTGCATAAATGCCTCCGCAAGGGACAACCATAAAGGCCACCAGCACCGCAAACAATAACTTCTTCATCATACTAATCAAGATTAATCCAATCGTTTATTGCAAACGGTTCCTTATTCCCAATCACAAGAGATGTTATGTCATTGATGATATTGTGTCCGTGATTGCTGTTGGTAAAATATGCAAGGTAACCCTCCGCAGAAGGAATTACAATGAACAGCGCCTTGAACGAACCGTTGTCACCCCAATGCCACAACACTTTTCCAAACTCCGCATTATCCTCAGTTCCCATACCCAAAGCCCAGGCAATTGAGTTGTCACACTCCCTGTGGTTGCCGGCATATCTGATAGCCCTCTCCGCACAAGGCGTCTGCCACATCTCCTTAACCTGAGGGCTCAAACCGGTACCGTTAAGGATTGCCTGAAGGAATTTTACATAATCTGCAGCGCAGGTTCTTAGGGTATAACCCACATTTGCCCTTGGATGCCTTCCCTTGCCACGGTTTTCACCATCTTTATTGTAACCATCTACAGCAAGGGTATCATACACAGGCTGCCAATCATATGATGTGTACTCCATTCCAAGAGGCTCAAATACCTCTTCTTTGGCAATCTCATCAATCTTTTTGCCCCTGATTTTCTCAACCGCTCTCTGAAGGTAAGCAAATCCCTCACCTGAATATCCGTAGCAGGAATCTACCGGATATTTGAAAGTTATGGTTGAAGTTGGCCACTCCTCTGATGAAGGACCTGCACTCCAGTTAGGCAAACCGGTCCTGTGGGTTAGTACTGTACGTGCAGTAAGTTTTGCCGCAGATTCCTTATCCTCAAAACGCTCAATGTCTGTATAGTTGCAGATTGGGGTATCCAGATCAATCTCCCCACGGTCATACATCTTCATTACAATGTATGAAAAAACCACCTTGCTCAATGAAGCTGCCTGAAATACAGCAGGTTCAGGTGTAGCCTCACCAGCTGCAATCTTTACCGAATCATAGAAATTGGGATTCTCTATCTGGTATGAAAGATGCTTGCCGTAGAAATTGCTTTCCAACTGTATCAGCGGAATTTCAGCATCAACTATAATTTTCTGTATTGCATCTTTATATGGGTCCTGCTTTGGAGCACATCCTGCAACAAGTGCTCCCAAAAGCATCAATGCAGCACCCACCGCAAACAGTGATGATATCCTTTTCATAAGTTTCACTTATTTAAATTGTAAGTTTTTCACCCTCAGATTTTGCCACCACAACTGCTCCACACATATCACCGTAACAGTTGGTTGCTGTACGTGGCATATCGCATAGCTGCTCAACTGCAAGTACAAGACCTATTCCCTCCATTGGAAGACCTGCAACTGAAATTGCAACCGAAAGCATTACAAGACCAGCCATAGGGATACTTGCCGCACCAATTGCAGAGAACAATACAGTTACAAGAATTATGATCTGCTCCATCATTGAAAGGTCAATACCGTATACCTGTGCAATGAAAATTACTGCCACACCCTCATATAGGGCTGTACCGTTCATATTTATGGTTGCACCCAATGGCAATGTAAATCCTGCTATTTTGGACGAGATACCGCATTTCTCCTGCGAATCTTTCATTGAAATTGGAAGGGCTGCTCCAGATGAACAGGTTGAGAAAGCTGTAAGTATAGCTGTAGACATCTTCTTCATATGTCTCCAAGGGTTCTCCTTACCCAAGAAATATACGGCACAAGGGAGTACAACAAAGAAATGTATCATACAACCAGCCCATACAATAAGAAGGAACATTCCAAGACTCTGGGCAACACTCATAAGTTTGTCCATATCACCAGCCTGCTGCGAAATCATCTTTGCCACAATTGAGAATACTCCGTAAGGGGCAAGTTTGATAACGGCAAGGGTAATTTTCATAATTACATCATTTCCAGCCTGGAAAAAGTCAACTATGGTTGTTCTTGCCTTCTCATCCACCTTGGTTACAAAGAAGCCGAACAGGATTGCAAAGAAGATTACCTGCAACAAATCACCTCTGGTGAGTGCAGAGAATACGTTATCGGGAATAATGTTTATTATCTGCTGGCCCAATGAAACTTTATCTGCCGAGGCCAATTGTGATGCAGCTGCCGCATCTGAAACCAATGATGAGCCCACACCAGGCTGCAAAGTATTTACCAATACAAGTCCTATGATTGTTGCAATCACGGTTGTACATACATAGAATCCGAAAGTTTTTCCGGCTATCCTGCCCAAACCTCCTTGGTTGCCCAAACTGGCAACACCGGTAACCATAGAACAGAATACAATTGGAACTACTATCATCTTAAGGAAGCGGAGGAACATCTCTCCGGCCCAGCTTATGTATTTTACATACTCGTGTGCAAAGATTCCAAACAAAACACCCAAAACAAGGGCAATGAGAATCTGCACCGGCAAAGCTATCTTTATCTTCATACTGTATTTATTGTTTAGTGTTATACAACTCTCTTATACATCCGTCAGCCAATGCCTCCAATGACGAAATGCCCATTTGAGGATCCAAACCTGTATTTGCATAAGCAATTGGAATCTCTGTGCAGGCACATACAACCGGCAGCTTCTCTATTTCCCAAAGCTGTTCAACTATTCCTCTGAATTTTTCTCCAGCCTCCTTATGCTGCCCGGCCTTAACCTTGACTATGACATCCTGTATCTCCTCCTGCTGTTCCTGAGACGGCAATCTGAATATATAACCGCAATCTGATGCGTGCTTCTGATAAAGTCCTGTCTTTATAGTACCCAATGTAGCTGTGAGCCAAGCGCCATTGGGAGAAATCTCCGACGATTTGCGGATTGTCTCATCCACAATATGAATGAGGGGTTTCTGCAGTTCATCCTTGAATGTATCAACAAAACAATGAGCTGTATTACAGGTTACACAAAGGTAATCTGCGCCCCACTCTACAAGTGAATCAAGTCCCGCTTTTATATGTTCTGCAGGGTTTGGGCCCTTCCCTAAAAGGAAAGCGGTCCTGTCTGGAATGGCAGTATGTGAATATACAATCATTCTTGGGTGCTCCTGATCTGTTAATGCAGGGGACTTCTCTGCAAGCACTCTCTGGAAATCCGCCGTTGCTGCAGGTCCCATTCCACCCAATACACCTAATGTTTTTTCCGGTCTCATGACATTTTAAATTTCTGGTATGCAAACTTACTAAAAAAACCTCATTTTCACTCCCAATTTCACCTGGCAATCACTATCTCCCTTAATGTGGATTGAACACCAGCGGCCCGCTTTTGCAGAGAGCAAGGCATACCATTTCCAACCTTTGCCGTACATCAGTGAAGAAACATAGGAAGAGGGCAGATCATACTCATACATATACAATCTGCTCTCCCACTCCCTGCAATTGTACCAGGCACCTCTGACTACAAGTCTGACATCATCTGCAAACAGACTGAAAATCATGTCTGAGCCAAGTGCCATTCCGGTATCCGAAAAGCCCAACGCTACAAATTCTCCCCTCAATTTCCAATTAAGCCAACAAGCAAGGCTCCTGCCGTACATCCCTTTAACCCTGCATTTGCTTCTTGTACCATAAGAGTATCCATAACCACTAACCTTCATATTCCACTCCGAGTTCTCCAACACCCTATCCATTCTCCACCATAAACTGTATTCTCCCGACGGTTCATTTACATTATGCCTTTTCCACGGATAACAAGTAAATCCCCCACCACCCTGCATCCTTATTTTTCCGGAACTGTTCTGCACAGTAAAGGCAACGCCATTCTGATTGGAGCAACTGCCTGATGTACTGTACGCCCCAGCATACGGGGCAATGTAACTTTTTGAATAACTGCGGCATATAATAGAACTCTCCCAATTCCCGAATCTTGAAACAGCCCCTGCAAGAAATGCAGCATCGCCGCCATAATCCATTGCTGCTTCTGCAAAAAATCTTGCTTTTCCGGCAACAGCTGTTGCATCTACAGAAAAATTGCCATATTGGCCGTTATAAATCTGATAACGGTTATAATCCTGCACCCTTCTCCCGTTAAGGGCATTATAACCATAACCAATATAATTCACCCCTACTTTAAAACGCATGCTTCTATACCCTCCTCTTGCACCATAAACAAGTTCACCCAAAGTCTTCCTGGTTTCCAGAAGATTACCGGTATTGTGCAGGCCATCACTTGGAAGCGACGTATATTTTCTATCCTTGATCCTTGCATCAACATTTTTCAATGACCAGAAAGCGGTAAATTCCAGTTCCTTGAACCCTTTATATTTTTTTCTGGCTGTTACAGCCACACCCCTGAAAAAACGGTTCTCATCTGAAGACGTATACGGCGCAACGGCATTTCCCCTCTTTATGAAATTCTGCAGGGATGAATTACCATTAAGAACAAAGGAATTCCATACAGCCAGCCCTTGACCGAACTTTATTACATAGTCACCCAAAGCAACACTTTCAATCTTCCATCCTTTTCCAAGTTCCAATCCTTTGGCCATAAGATAAAATGATGAAAAATCCGCCATAGGGATCTGCCTTTTCCCGTACATCCGCTCACCCGCATCCCTCTCCAACTGGAAACCGGCCTGCCACTGTTGTGGCACTTCCCACTTGTATCTGATCCGGTTATAAAATGCCGGACCAAGAATATCCTCTTCCGCCACCTTCCCTTTCCACTTCAATTCAAGCATCAGGTCTGACCTCCCTTTTGCGCTCCGGTTGCCACTTCCATCACCAAACTCCATAAAAGGGGCCAACACACTGGCAACATGACTGTTGAACCCGTGCAGCAGAGACAATTCTGCAGCTGAAAGGATATTTCCGCTGCTCCTCCTGTACTCAAGAATTGACTCTATCTGGAAATCCGAAAGGATATGCAGTTCCTCCAGCTGCTCCCTCCCTGCCACATTTATGTTCAAGGGCTTCTCCAGCAGCTGTTCAAGACACTGGACAATTCCGTCCAGAACCTCTTCCTGTACGCTCTGGTCTCCATATTCTCCAATCATCATCTCCAACACCCTTTGTACAACATCCTGTCCTCTCCCCTGTGCCCTCCCGCACAACACACACATCAGGAACCCTAAAATACATACCAACCTTCTCATACCCTGCAAATCTACAAATATGCCTGAATCTGCCACTCGCCTGTCGGGTTCCAATCAACATCTTGAATATCTTTGCATTACATTTACGCAACAGAAAAAAAACAGTCTGCCGCAAAACTGCAGCAGACTATTTGTCAGTCATTTATTATACAGTTGGTAACCGAGTTCCCCTAAACTTTGAATTTATACTCTTTAATCTGTGAAAGCTCCTCGTTTGCTTTTGCAATTTTACTTGCCAAATCGGCCTTGAACGCCTCAAATCTTGCAAATAATGACGCATCTGCACAGGCAAGAATCTGCACAGCAAGAATAGCAGCATTTTTTGCACCATCCAAAGCCATTGTAGCCACAGGTATTCCCGACGGCATCTGAAGAATTGAAAGGATTGAATCCCACCCGTCAATTGAGTTTGAAGACTTGATTGGAACTCCAATTACCGGAAGAGGTGTAGATGCGGCAATCACACCAGGAAGATGTGCAGCGCCTCCTGCACCGGCAATGATTACCCTGATACCTCTCTTATGTGCGTTATGGGCAAACTCATGCACCATATCAGGCACCCTGTGTGCAGATAGCGCATTGATTTCAAAAGGAATCTCCATTTCCTCCAAAAACTTGGCAGCCTGATCCATTACCTTCATATCTGAAGTGCTGCCCATTATAATACTTACTTTAGGCTCCATATAAAACTTAGTTTGCAATAATAGTAAAAACCAAAATTAATCATTACTTTTGTATCTTCAGTTAATTTTTGAAAATTATTTCACAATGAACAGAATTACCCTTCACGACAAACGCTTCAAGATCTGTATGACAGCAGAAGAAATTGACAGGGCGGTTGCAGCGGTGGCAGAAAAAATGAACAATGACCTGAAAGATGTTGACACACCTATATTCTTGAGTGTACTCAACGGATCATTCATGTTCACTGCTGACCTTGTAAGGAAACTGGATATACAGAGTGATGTTGTCTTTATCAAACTTGCCTCGTATGAAGGGACAGAGTCCACAGGAAAGGTGAAGCAGGTTATGGGGCTGACCCAGAGTGTGACAGGAAGGACTGTAGTTATTGTTGAAGACATTGTTGAGACAGGAAACACAATTGAAGAAATGGTAAATATCCTCAGGAAAGAGGGTGCTGCAGATATTAAAATATGCACATTGCTGTTCAAGCCAAAGGCTTACAGAAAAGAGATCAAGATTGATTATGCCGCATTGCAGATACCAAATGACTTCATTGTTGGATACGGCCTTGACTACAACCAACTTGGACGACAATACAAAGACATTTATGTTCTTGACGAACAATAAAATACTGTACTACTAAAAAATAACAAAAACACTTATAGATTATTATGAAATACTACTTGTTGTTTGGCCCTCCAGGTGCAGGAAAAGGGACACAGGCAAAACTTATGGTGGAGAAATACAGCTTCCACCACGTTTCAACAGGAGACTTGTTGAGAAAAGAGATAGCAAAGGGATCTGAACTTGGCCTTAAGGCAAAAGAGCTTATTGATGCAGGAAACTTTGTGGATGATTCAATTGTAGTGGGTATGATTGAGAACGAGATTGCATCAAATCCGGATGCTGCAGGATTCCTTTTTGACGGTTTTCCAAGAACAGTTGCCCAGGCAGAGGTTCTTGATGCAATGCTTGCAAAAAAAGGAGAATCTGTAGACAAGGTAATCTCCATCATCATCAGCGATGAAACTGTATTTGAGAGAATACAGCACAGAGCAAACATTGAGGGAAGAAAAGACGACGCAGACCCTAAGACTATCCAGAACAGAATTGACACTTACCACGCCAAAACCGAACCTCTTATTGAGTACTACAAACCACAGGGCAAATACAATGAAATCTGCGGCATTGGCACAGTAGAGGAAATTTTCGGGAAAATAGGTGAATTATTGTAAGAAAATATGGCAAACTCAAATTTTGTAGACTACGTAAAAATGTTCCTTGCATCGGGTAACGGAGGCAACGGTTCAATGCATCTTCACAGGGAAAAATATGTTCCCAAAGGTGGTCCCGACGGAGGTGACGGAGGCCGTGGCGGTCACATCATCCTCAGAGGAAACCCGCAGTACTGGACATTGATACACCTTAAATACAAGAAGCACATCCGGGCAGAGGAAGGTGAATCAGGAAGCGGCAGCCTAAGACACGGACGCAACGGAAAGGACATCTATCTTGATGTTCCTCTTGGCACTGTTGCCAAAGATGCGGAAACAAGGGAAGTGCTTTTTGAGATTACTGAGCCGGGCGAGGAAAAGATCATTGTAAAAGGCGGAAGAGGAGGTTTGGGTAATGCCAATTTCAAAACATCAACTAACCAGACCCCAAGATACGCGCAGCCGGGAGAACTTGGTGTTGAGGGATGGTTTATTCTTGAACTCAAGATTTTGGCTGATGTAGGACTGGTAGGATTCCCCAACGCTGGAAAATCAACTCTTCTGTCTTCAGTATCCGCTGCACGTCCAAAAATTGCAGACTACGCCTTCACCACCCTTGAGCCAAGTGTGGGAATCGTAAATTACTATGATGACAAATCATTTGTAATGGCAGACATCCCGGGTATCATTGAGGGAGCAAGCGAAGGAAGAGGTCTTGGTCACAGGTTCCTCAGACATATTGAGCGCAACTCAGTACTTCTGTTTCTGGTACCTGCCGACAGCAAAGACATTTTGGCCGAATACAAGATTCTACTCAAAGAGTTGAAGAAGTTCAACCCTGAACTTCTTGACAAACAGAGGATTCTGGCTGTATCAAAGTCAGATATGCTGGATGAGGAGCTCAAACGGGAGATAAGGCCGCACTTGCCAAGAAAGATCCCTACAATTTTCATATCTTCAGTAGCAAATGAAGGTCTGAAGGAGTTAAAGGACCTTATCTGGAAAACCCTGAACTCAGATGTTTAAGAACTAAACAACGCATCTATGCTTGACTGGTTAATTGAACTTGACAAAGAACTGCTTCTGGCAATCAACGGCTGGAACAGTTCCTTTTTTGATCCTATAATGGTGTTCATCACCAACAAATGGAGTGGAATTCCCATTTATGCAGTACTGCTCTTCATGATTTTCTATAAAAGGAACCTGAAGGTGGCAATCTTGATGTTCTTCTCCATAATAATAACTTTTGCCCTTACCGACTGGATGGGTGTACACCTTTTCAAACGGACAATTGAAAGGCTCAGGCCCTGCTGGGACCCAACAACAGAAAATCTCATAAGGATGCTTGAGTATAAAGGCGGCAAATTTGGCTTCATCTCCAACCACGCAGCAAACTTTTTTGGACTGGCAGTGGTTTCGTC
>JAEIGA010003310.1_pt1 | contig 25298 bp, 15 predicted proteins | sample 9270691 | NCBI WGS metagenome assembly JAEIGA01 (sample SAMN17057246, study PRJNA624740) | gut metagenome | biome: biome; isolation source: fecal sample | host: Bos grunniens | place: China: Xizang | collected 2019
AAAGGAACTCTCTGTTCAAACGTGCAATATTGGATACTGAAATGCCTTTAGGACACTCCATCTCACAAGCACGTGTGTTTGTACAAGCACCAAAGCCCAACTCATCCATTTTTGCAACCATAGCTTTAGCTCTTCTTGCACCCTCAATCTTACCTTGAGGAAGTAGCGCCAAAGTGCTTACTCTTGCAGAAACAAACAACATAGCTGAACCATTCTTACAAGTTGCTACGCAAGCACCGCAACCTACGCAAGAAGCTGCATCCATACTCTCATCAGCATCCTTCTTAGGAATTGGAATAGCGTTACCATCTGGAACACCACCAGTATTTACAGATACGAAACCACCAGCTTGTAGAATCTGGTCAAATGCGTTTCTGTTTACTACCAAATCCTTAATGATTGGGAAACCTGCACTTCTCCAAGGCTCAATAGTGATTGTATCACCATCCTTGAATTTACGCATATGCAACTGGCAAGTTGTAATATCATTGTCCGGACCATGAGCCCTACCGTTGATGTATAATGAACAAGCACCGCAGATACCCTCACGACAATCGTGGTCAAAGCTAACCGGGCCGCTTGATTTGCATCCCTTGTTCACTGCAACAGGATCTATGTTCTCCTTAATCAATTGCTCATTAAGGATATCCATCATCTCCAAGAATGAACTGTCAGGAGAGATATTCTTAACTTGATAAGTCTCGAAATGTCCCTTTTCTTTTGCGTTTTTCTGACGCCAAACTTTTAATGTTAAATCCATATCTATTACTTTTCTTAGTCTTTATAGTTTCTTGTTGATGGTTTTACAAACTCATAGTTAAGCGGCTCCTTATGAAGTTCAGGCTCAACATTCTCACCTTTGTACTCCCAGGCAGCAACATACATAAAGTTCTCATCATCACGTTTAGTCTCACCATCCTCTGTCTGCATCTCCTCACGGAAGTGGCCTCCGCAAGACTCTTTTCTGTTAAGTGCGTCAATTGCCATCAACTCACCCATCTCAAGGAAGTCTGCCAAACGAAGGGCCTTCTCAAGTTCCTGGTTGAACTCACCGTTCTCACCTGCAACGTATACATTGCTCCAGAACTCTTTCTTAAGATCTTTAATAAGACTGATAGCTTTCTTAAGACCAGCTTCGTTTCTTGCCATACCAACGTAATCCCACATAATAAGACCAAGCTCCTTATGGATCTCATCAACTGTTCTCTTACCTTTGATGCTGAATAGTTTGTTGATCTTTTCAACAACTGCCTTCTCAGCCTCAGCAAAAGCAGGATGGTTAGTATCTGTCTTAGGCTCTGCAAATTTGTGTGACAGATAGTCTCCAATAGTGTAAGGAAGAATAAAGTATCCGTCAGCAAGACCCTGCATCAAAGCAGAAGCACCAAGACGGTTTCCTCCGTGGTCACTGAAGTTTGCCTCACCAATAGCATACAAACCAGGAATAGTTGTCTGCAAGTTGTAGTCTACCCAAATACCACCCATTGTATAGTGAATAGCAGGATAGATCATCATAGGCTCTTTGTATGGATTTGTATCTGTAATCTTCTCATACATCTGGAACAAGTTGCCGTATCTCTCGGTAATTACCTTCTCACCCAATCTCTCGATTGCCGATTTGAAATCCAAGAATACTGCCAATCCTGTCTCATTTACACCAAAGCCTGCATCGCAACGCTCTTTTGCAGCTCTTGATGCCACATCACGAGGTACAAGGTTACCAAATGCAGGGTATCTTCTCTCCAAGTAGTAATCTCTATCCTCTTCAGGTATCTGAGAAGGTTTAATTTGTTTCTTTCTTAGTTTTTCAACATCCTCCTTTTTCTTAGGAACCCAAATTCTACCGTCATTTCTCAAAGACTCACTCATAAGGGTAAGCTTCGACTGCTGTGTTCCATGAACTGGAATACAGGTAGGGTGGATCTGAGCAAAACAAGGGTTTCCGAAGAACGCACCTTTCTTGTAACATTGCCATGCAGAAGAACCGTTACTGTTCATTGCATTTGTTGAAAGGAAAAATACATTACCGTAACCACCTGTAGCAATTACAACTGCATGGGCACCGAATCTCTCGATTTTTCCTGTCTCAATATTTCTTGCAATGATACCTTTTGCCTCACCATTGATAAGTACAAGATCCAACATCTCATGACGAGGGTAAGATTTTACAGAACCTTTTGCCACCTGACGGTTCAATGCAGCATATGCGCCCAATAGAAGCTGCTGGCCGGTTTGTCCACGAGCATAGAATGTCCTACTTACTTGTGCTCCACCAAATGAACGGTTGTCAAGCAATCCACCGTAATCTCTTGCGAATGGAACTCCCTGTGCAACACACTGGTCAATGATGTTGTTGCTTACCTCTGCCAAACGATATACGTTAGCCTCTCTAGCTCTGTAGTCACCACCTTTGATAGTATCATAGAACAAACGATAAATTGAGTCATTATCGTTGGTATAGTTCTTTGCAGCGTTAATACCACCTTGTGCAGCAATAGAGTGAGCACGTCTTGGTGAGTCGCTGATGCAGAAAACTTTTACGTTGTATCCAAGTTCGCCTAATGAAGCTGCTGCAGAAGCACCACCTAAACCGGTACCTACTACTATAATTTCTAGTTTGCGCTTATTAGCCGGACTAACTACGCGGATTTGAGCCTTATGCTTTGTCCATTTCTCAGCCAAAGGCCCCTCTGGAATGTGTGATATTAATTTTTCGGCCATTATTTATTTTTTATACAAAAATTTCCACAATTTTAGTTACTTTTTGTCAAATAACCAATTATTCCAGGATATTTATAAACCAATTGCCTGATAAATGACATTTTTTATATCTTTACAACTAAATTTTATTGATATTGCACCATTATGAAAAGATTTCTTGTAATTTTATTGGTCCTCACTCTCTTTTCAGGAGTAGATTGCTATTCGCAGTCAAGAGAGGAGAAGAAAGCGATGAAAGTAGCCGCAGTTAAAGAAAAACTCAATTCTGGAATTTTCAAGATAGACATTACACATATAATACCTGCCAATATGCCGATGAGATCTACATATTCCAGTTATTACCTTGAATTTAAAAAGGATACTTTTACTTGCTATCTTCCCTACATAGGTACAGCCACAACTGCCATGATTGGCGGACAAAATCTCTCTATAGAATCTGAAAACCAAAAGGTAGATATACGCAAGAGTTATAATGAAAAGGAGAAATATACAGACTACCTCTTTAACTTTATAAACTCAAGTATGAAAGAGAAATGGCAATGTTCAATGTTCATTTATGATACAGGAGAGTGCAGATTGAGAATGGACAATGCCGGAAGACAATCAATTGCCTATGATGGCGACATCTACTTTGAAAGTGTACCAAAAAAGAAAAAGGAGAAAAAAGAGAAACATTAACTGTCGGGACTAAAAATATAAATACCATGTTTTTGAAAAATAGATTATTGCCTCTTTTATTCATTATGGCACTTCCTCTTTTTTGTGCCGGACAGGAGAATTTTTTAAACATCATTCCAAAACCCCAACAAATGGAGATGACAAAAGGAAAATTCTCCATAAACAGCAAGACTGCAATTGTATGCAACAATGATTTTATAGCCGGTTATCTTAAAAGACATCTTGACCAGGCTACAGGCTTCAATATTGCAAGCAAGCTTCATAAAACTTCTGACAAGTTGTGCTGCAACTATATATTGCTTGATGTAAACAGCCTGTATAATATTCCAGAAGAGGGATATGAACTAGAAATTACATCAGAAGCAGTAATTGCAAAAGCATCTACTGAAAAGGGCTCTTTTTATGCAGTTCAAACTATTTTACAACTTTTGCCTGCAACCATTTACGGAAATGCTACAAATTTTGAAAAATGGGAAATCCCTGCACTCAAAATAATTGACGCGCCCCGATTTTCATACAGAGGTGCAATGATGGATGTTTCAAGAACATTCTTTGAACTTGATTACATTTACAAATTCATTGACTGGCTTGCATATCATAAAATGAATAAGTTCCATTGGCATCTGTCAGATGATAACGGTTGGAGAATTGAGATAAAAAAATACCCGTTTCTTACTGAAAAAGGTGCATGGAGAGGTCCTGATGAGGTAATACCTTCGGCTTACGGTTCTGGTAACAAGAGGTATGGAGGATACTATACTCAGGAGGAGGTAAAAAAGGTTATAAAATATGCTGCCGAAAGAAATATAGAAATCATACCCGAGATTGATATGCCGGGACACAGCAAGGCTGTTATAGGTTCATATCCAGAAACAGGATGTAAAAACGAAACTGAATTTGTTAGTGTAAACGGTGAAGTAAAGAATGTATGGTGCGTAGGAAATCAAGACAACTACAAAATGATTGACGGCATCATAAAGGAGCTTGCTGCACTCTTCCCATCTAAAATTATCCACATCGGAGGCGATGAAGTGAATATGGATAACTGGAAAGAGTGTCCTGTCTGCCAAAACTTCATGAAGGAACAGGGAATGGAGAAAGAGGTTGAACTTCAGAACTATTTTGTAAGAAGAGTTGAAAATATAGTAGCCAAATATGGCAAAAAGTCTGCAGGCTGGGATGAGATTCTCGACGGAGGGAAACTTAAGGATGAAACCGTAGTCTACGCATGGAAGAGTGTTAAAAGGGCCATTGAATCAATAAAGAAGAACCAACCTACTGTTTTGCAGGTAGGAGAGTACTGTTATCTTGATATGAAACAGTCACCGGCAGAAAGGGGGCACAGCTGGGCCGGTGTCGTTACCCTTGAAAAAACATATTCTCTTGATCCTTTTGGAACTTTCAATGTAACACCTGATCAGGAAAAACTTATTCTCGGCGTGCAGGGCGGACTTTGGGCTGAATTGCTCAATAAACCTGCAAGATTCTCGGAATACCAATATTTTCCAAGGTTATGCGCAATTGCTGAAATCGGCTGGACCCAACAGCAGAAAAGAGATTATAAAGATTTTTATTACAGATTGTCAAAAACCCATTATGAGAGACTTTTCAATATGGGTATAGCTTTCAGAGTAACTCCTCCTGAAGTCATTTATGAAGATAATGTGCTTAAAGTTACAATGCCTTACAATTGGGCAGTTGTAAGATATACTACAGACGGATCTGAACCTGATGCAACATCAAATATATATAAGGGTGACATTGTAACTCATTCACCTGAAAAATTCAGGTTTGCCACTTTTTATAAAGATGTACTAAAGAGTATTACTGTAGGTGCAAGCAATCTTCCTCCTATTGAATATATGACTCCTGAAGTTTTTGTTGAGACCAATTTTGGAGAGAGTAAAAGTTTTCCTATGAAAAATATTGGTGACTATAATTTCAATAGCTATTGGAGAACAGACCGCACAGGAAAAGCAGGAGATTATATTGTATACAACTTTAATGAAGCTGTAGATTGCAGTAAAATCACTTTAATTACCGGAATTCCTAATATAGACCTCTATGGTATAACTGATGGTTATGTAGAATATACATATAATGGCAAAGATTGGATCAAAGGAGAAGAGTTTACAGATAACAAGGCCGTTATTCTTCCCGACAGTCCTGTTAAATCAGTCAGAATTGTATTTACAAATAGTACCGATGCTTTGACTGTTGCAATACAGGATTTGAGAATTGAAAAATAACTATAGTTTGGAATACTTGAATAAAAAGAGCGGGTGAAAAATTATATCATCCGCTCTTTTGTTTGAAACAGTTTTATAAGTTGCCTTACAGGCAAACATTTACTCCAAATTAGAATATACAGTTTTTATCTCCTCAAATAAAGTGTTGTAGAAGTTGTCAAACGCAACTTTATTATACTCTTTATCTTTATTCTCTTCCATAAATTTTTCAGAGATTTTGAAAATCTTGTTTTCAAGAGGTCTGAGCTGCTGCATATAACCTGTTCCTTGAGGATTATATATAAGGTTGAAATTCATATATCTGTTTCCGTTTCCTCTCTTTACAGGAAATATTTTATGTTTCAACTCAAGAGCCATATCACACATTAGGGCATTTTCTGAATCTTTACCCTCAATCATCCAGTAAGGCTGATTCTCTCCAGCTTTAACAAATAGGGGAACAGCTACTGATACAGGAGGATAACCAAGTATTGTCCACATTACTGTATTTAAAGGATTCTCACCCTCCTTTATACCAGCTATTACCATAGATGATGTTGAAGATTTGCGTGGAATAAAATCCTGATCAATGAACCATCCGCTTCCTCTCTGCAATATTTCATTATCCTTAATAAGGTCTATTCCCAAAAGTGAATGGTAGAAAGATCTTGAAAGCTGCTGGGTAATGAATTTAGGAGTAATTTCACCTGCTCTTCCAATATGGTTCTTTATTATATACTCGGCATTTGTATACCTTATATATCCCATACCATCATCCAATTTACCGGTATAGGAGTGGTTGGAGTATACGAGATAACCTTGAGGAGCTATTTTAGGATCATTTACATCTATTTTTATCCAGCTCTCATTTCCAACCTCATAATAAGCCGCACCACCAAATGCATCTATCACTCCAAAGTTTCCTTCAACACCCATAGGTTTCTGTTTCTGCATTTTGGTAAGAAGTTTCTCAAAATCTGCAAGTGTCTTGCATTCGCCCAATGCATTGAACATAACCACACCCTCCTTATCCATCATCTCAGAGGGAACATTATCGTAGTTCAGATTATATGATGCTGTATTCATAATTGAAAAACCTGCATCATTTGTTCCGCACCATGCCTCTTTAAGGTCACCTGGAGAGTTTATAAGTGCTATAAAAGAGTATTTTGGTCCCTTAAAGAACTCAACTTTATTATTTTCTTCACCTGTATCCCTATGTTTCCACATAAGAGGTCTTCCGTCGGGAGTAGCCTTACCTGTAAAAATTGCAGATGTGCAACAATAAAGATCTGTTGCAAAGAGCACTGCGAATAAAAATAACAGAGAAACTATTTTTTTCATATTTTATAAAGTTTAAATGTTTTATCAGATATAAATAACTTTCAGGATACTATTTTATTACAATCACTTATATGGAACTTTTAAAAAAGAGTATCCTCCCTATACTTTGATATTCCAAGGTGTTTGTATGCCAATTCTGTAACCTCTCTGCCACGTGGTGTTCTATGAATGAATCCCTCTTTAATTAGAAACGGTTCATAAACCTCCTCAAGAGTACCTGCATCTTCACCTACTGCAGTTGCAATAGTTCCTACACCAACAGGACCACCTTTAAATTTGTCAATTATAGTGGTAAGTATCTTGTTATCCATAAGATCAAGTCCCCGTTTATCTATATTCAATGCATCGAGGGCATATCTTGTAATTTTAAGATCTATTTTTCCACTTCCCTTTACCTGGGCAAAATCCCTCACCCTTCTCAATAAAGCATTGGCAATTCTTGGGGTTCCACGACTACGGCAGGCAATTTCCAATGCCGCATCGGTATCAGTCTCTATATTGAGAATTTTGGCACTTCTCTGAACAATTTTCTGTAGAGTTACCGCATCATAGTATTCAAGATGACATTGTATTCCAAATCTTGCCCTGAGAGGTGAAGTAAGTAATCCGCTTCTTGTTGTTGCACCAACCAATGTAAAAGGATTGAGTGATATCTGGACAGAACGGGCACCAGGTCCCTTATCTATCATTATATCTATCCTGAAATCTTCCATTGCCGAATAGAGATACTCCTCTACAATAGGAGACAAACGGTGAATCTCATCTATAAATAGTACATCACCAGCTTCAAGTCCTGTAAGGAGACCGGCAAGATCACCAGGTTTGTCAAGAACAGGACCGGAAGTAATTTTCATATCAACTCCAAGCTCATTTGCTATTATATTTGCAAGAGTGGTCTTACCCAAACCTGGAGGACCATGGAGCAAAACATGGTCAAGCGACTCTCCCCTAAGTTTGGCAGCCTTTACAAAAATTTTAAGATTTTCAAGAATTTTTTCCTGTCCTGAAAAATCTTCAAACTCCTTGGGCCTTATTACACCCTCAATATCCTTCTCAGAAAACTCAGAAATTTTTCTAGGATCAAATTTTTCGTCAACAACATTCATAATACAAATATAAATCTTTTCTTTTTAATACTAATCTTGATTTTTATTATTGCGTGTTAATTTGTTGATAACTGTTTATATCAACACAAGTGTTTATAAAGTACTATTATATCAATACTTTATTAACTGTAATTTTTTTATTTTACAAATTGATTTTCAGTTATATATAAATTTATTATCAACATATGTTGAAAAAATTGCAATTCAATATCAACAATTAAAACCTGTTGATAAGCATTGTTGGAAATTAATAGGAAATATTGATAAAATCTCTTGGAACATTACAGGTATTGGCTGTATATACAAGAAAAGAGAAAAAAGAAAATTATTTATCAAGAGTTCTTAACAGAGATATTAATAACTTTTCAACAGCTTTTTTTGATAATTGTTAAAAACTTGCTTTTATTTGTAGGGTAAATGGAATCTGCAAATTTTATAAATATTCTCTCATCAAGAAGAGCCCAAAAGGAACTTCTCTCCTTTTTAAATGACAAAAGAGGTAATAAAGCTGTAATTGACGGTTTATATGCATCTTCCAAGGCTTATGCTGTTGGAGATGCTATAATGAGTTATGGTAAAGGTATACATATTGCAGTTCTGCCTAATAGGGAGGAGGCACAATTCTTTACCAATGATATGTATAATATAATAGGTGAGGATAGTGTTTTCTATTTTCCAACTTCATCTCATCAGGTTTCAAGGATAAGTACCATAAAGGATTCTTCTCAAAAGGTGCAGAGAAGTGCTGCAATAAGTGCCCTGAACAGTTTTAATGAAGGAGAATTTAAAGGAAAGTTTATCCTTTTTGTAACTTATCCCGGGGCTATATATGAAAAGATATTAAACCATAAGAGCCTCAAGGAGAATTTACTTAAAATATCAGTAAATGATTCATTATCACATGAGTTTATAAAGGAAACACTGTATGCGTATAATTTTGAAAAGGTAGATTTTGTAAGTGAACCAGGTCAGTTTGCATTAAGGGGAGGCATTATTGATATTTTCTCATTTTCCGATGAAAAACCATATAGACTTGATTTTTGGGGAGATAATGTTGAGAGTATAAAGCATTTTGATATAAACACACAACGGTCTATAGATTCATTGCGGAGTGTAGAGATTTTTCCAAATATATATAGTGATGGTGAATTGTCGGAATTGGAAAGTGTGTCAATATTTGATTATGTGCAGAAAGAGACATTTGTTTGGATAGACAAATATACTGACTTTGCCAATGAAGAGCTTAAGGAGGCTTTTGTTTCTGCCGCAAAGTTTAAAAATATATATCTTGAAAATCCATCTTTGGGAAGTACGGTAAACACTTTTCCGGAGGATGGTGATGGTATATTTAAAATAACTTACAATACATCTCTACAACCATCTTTCAATAAAAATTTTGATCTGCTTCTCAATAATATAAAAGATAAGACAAGTGTCGGGTATAAAGTATTTATAAGTAGCGACAATCCAAAACAGATAGAGAGATTAAGGAGCATTTTTGCGCACAATGAGGGAGACAATCCAAAAAATATACCTGTTTTTGAACATATAAAATACTCCGTACATTCAGGATTTATAGATCATGATGCAAAGGTTTGCCTTTATACCGACCATCAGATATTCAACAGATACCATAGGGTTAAGGTTAAAAGGGAGGTGCCGGTAAGCGAACGGCTTACACTAAACGAACTCAGTGCATTTCAGATAGGTGACTATGTGGTTCATATTGATCATGGTATAGGAGTCTTTGGAGGACTTGTAAAGACCAATATAAATGGAAAGGTTCAGGAGGCCATAAAACTTGTATACAAGGATAATGATGTGATTTTTGTATCAATTCATGGTATACACAGAATATCAAGATATAAATCAAAAGATGGTACTCCTCCAAAAATATATAAACTTGGAACAGGAGCTTGGGAAAAACTCAAGAATACAACCAAGTCAAAGGTAAAGGATATAGCCAAGGATCTTATAAAATTGTATGCGGAGAGACGTCAGGCAAAAGGATTTTCATATTCTCCCGACAGTTATCTCCAACACGAACTTGAAGCCTCTTTCATGTATGAAGATACTCCTGACCAGTTAAAGGCAACCAAAGCTGTCAAGGAGGATATGGAGAGGGAGTATCCGATGGACAGACTGGTATGTGGAGATGTGGGTTTTGGTAAGACTGAGGTGGCAGTCAGGGCAGCATTTAAAGCGGTAGCTGACAACAAACAGGTTGCACTGCTTGTACCTACTACCATTCTTGCGCTTCAGCACTATAAGACATTTGCGGGAAGATTAAAAGATTTTCCATGCAATATAGAGTATATAAGCAGACTTAAAAGTACTAAGGAGATAAAGGATATTGCCCAAAGATTGAAAGAGGGCAAAATTGATATAATTATAGGTACCCACAGATTGTTGAATAAGGAGATAGAGTTTAAAGATCTTGGTTTGCTTATAATAGATGAAGAACAGAAGTTTGGAGTGGCTGCAAAGGAGAGGTTGAAGCAGATAAAACTTGCTGTAGATACACTTACTTTAACTGCTACACCAATTCCAAGAACTCTTCAGTTTTCACTTTTAGGTGCGCGTGACCTCTCCATTATAAATACCCCTCCGCCAAACAGGCTGCCTGTCCAGACAGAGATAATGGACTTTAATGAAGATTATATAAGAGAGATAATCAAATATGAAATTGAGAGGGGAGGACAGGTCTATTTTGTGCATAATAAAGTTGAGGATATATTGGCAGTGGAGGATATTCTCAAAAGAATATGTCCGGGAATAAAGACCTGTGTAGGCCATGGCCAGATGGATCCTAAGGAACTCGAAGGCAAGATTCTCGATTTTATGGCTGGAGATTATGATGTGCTTGTTGCAACAACAATAGTAGAGAATGGAATAGATGTTCCGAACGCAAATACCATAATAATAAATCAGGCCCAGAATTTCGGATTGAGTGACCTCCATCAGCTTCGTGGTAGGGTAGGACGTTCAAATATAAAAGCTTTCTGTTACCTTATAGTACCGCCGATGGTATCTATATCTGACGATGCAAGGCGAAGATTGAGAGCTATTGAGGCTTTTTCTGACTTGGGAAGCGGTTTCAATATAGCAATGCAGGATCTTGATATACGTGGTGCGGGAAACCTTCTTGGAGGTGAGCAGAGCGGATTTATTGCGGATATGGGTTTTGAGACATACCAGCGTATATTGTCTGAAGCATTTGTTGAAATCAAGCAGGAGGAGTATGCACGCACCAAAAGTGCAGCAGGAATAAATCTTAAGGAGATGAAGAGGGGAGTGGAGAACAGCAATATCTACAATGAGACACTGAAAGAGGAAGAGATTTATATAACAGACTGTTCTATAGATACAGACCTTGAACTTCTCATTCCCGACAACTATATCCCCCAAATATCAGAAAAGATACGTCTGTACAAAGAACTTGATACCATTAATGAAGAGTCAAAACTCCAGAAATTCATTGAAGAACTCAAAGACAGGTTTGGTGAATTGCCTGAACAGCTCATGCAGCTCACCTATGTTGTAAGATTGAGAAAGGAGGCTATAAAACTCGGATTTGAACGTATTGTGATAAAGAATGGTATAATGTTGGCTTACTTTGTACACAATCAGAAGTCTCCATATTACCAGTCTGACCTCTTTGCTTCAATACTTGGATATTTGAATGGAAGGACAAAAGAGTTCAGGGTAAAGGAGCAGAACAATAAACTTATGCTCCGTGTCGTGGGGGTTGACAGTATGGAAAAAGCATATAATATTGTTACTCAAATGAAAAAAGCTGTGTATATTTGCAGTTGAAATTTATTATATTTGCAAAGTGGTAAATTTTTTGATAGATCTTGGCAATACCAATTGTAAGGTTGCGTTTGAAGAAGAAGGGATTCTGAAGGAGATACACAGAAGTTCTCAAAATGAAGATATCCCGTCTTTTATTTTTTCGCATCTTGGCGATAATGTGGTAAATGTTATTGTTTTCTCAAATGTCAGGGAGGATAATCCGGAACTCAATACCCTGTTGGAGCAGAGATGCCGCAAATTTATACTTCTTGATTATCGTACAGAGTTGCCTGTTGATTTGAATTACCAGTTTCCTGCAAAGGGTCTTGGTGCAGACCGTATAGCGGGAGCTTTGGCTGTTGCAATGATGTTTCCAGGTAAGGAATGTATCAAGTTTGATTTTGGAACAGCCCTTACGGTAGATTTTGTAAATAAAGAGGGCACTTTAGTGGGAGGAAATATATCTTTGGGTCTAACAAGCAGATTCAGAGCACTTAATACTTTTACAAAAAGGCTGCCAATGATAAAACCGGTAGAAGATTTTCCTGAAATTGGAGTTGATACCGGAACGGCAATGACCGCCGGTGTAGTTTTAGGTCTGATTTTTGAAGTAGAGGGATATATCAACAAAAATCCTGAATCTACAATAGTTTTTACGGGAGGAGACGCATTTTATTTTGCAAAAAAAATGAAAAGTGCCATCTTTGTTGCCCCTAATTTAGTATTGATGGGTTTAGCCCAAATAGCGGACTATTATGCGCAAAAGCAGAATTAAAGGAATTTTCCTTGCCATATTGGTTTTTATGGTTGGAGTAAATATTTCCAAGGCTCAGACAACAGATGCTTTGGGAACATATACTCCGTATTCATTATACGGTATAGGTGAGATTGTAAAACAAGGAACAGCCATTAACAGGGGAATGGGCGGAATAGGTGTAGGAGTAAGGGATAACCGTTACATCAACTATTTGAATCCAGCTTCAATTACCCAGAGGGATACATTGTCTTTTATGCTTGATTTTGGTATTTCTCAGAAGAATTTTTACAACTCCGACGGAAAGACAAAATCTGCATACAACACCTTCAATATGCACAATATTGTTTTTACAGCACCTATTTACAAAAAATCTGCGCTTATTGTAGGTATATCACCATACAGCGATATAGGATACAAATTTGAATCTACAGAGACCGACAAGGAGCTTGTTTCAAAATATGGAGATATAAAGTATCAGAAATATGGTACAGGAAGTATAAACCAGTTTTTCATTGGTGCTTCAATGAACTTCTTCAAGCATTTTTCATTGGGTGCGGAATATATCTACTATTTTGGAGCACTTGACAGATACAGCAATGTGATGTTCAACACTTCTGCGAACTCCATGAGATCAATTGAAACAGGATGGGATTATGCACTTGGTGCATCTTCTGCAAGAATTGGTATCCAATATTTTGGAATTTTGGACAAGGAGAAGGATGTTGATCTTACAGTGGGTGCAACATATAGGATGGCAGCAAAACTCAAGGGAGATTTTAACAGATTTGCCTATGCTTATGATGAAAATGTGAGAGATACTGTAGTTAACACACTTTCAGAAGATGCAAAAATCAAGATCCCTCAGGAATTTTCTGCAGGTTTCTCAATAAGGAAAAAGGACAAATGGATGTTCGGTTTTGACTATATGAGACAGGACTGGACAAAATCTTCGTTTGAAGGTGCAGATGGTGTCAAATTCAAACCATGTGTTGCAGGATATTACAAAGCCGGATTTGAGTTCACACCAAACAAGTACGATATAAGATATTACATGAAGAGGGTAACATACAGACTTGGTGCCTATTATGAGCAATCATATGTGCAGCTTGGATCTCATCAGATAAATGCAGCCGGAATCACCTTTGGAATGTCGTTGCCTATATACAGACTTTACAATGCGGTAAATGTTGCAGTTGATTTTGGGCAGAGAGGTACTGTCAAGGAGAATCTTGTGAGGGAAAGATATGTTCAATTTGTTGTGAATATAAGTCTTCATGACATATGGTTTGTAAAACATCAATATCAGTAGGAAAACAATAAAAAACTTAATAATTACATACTTATTATGAAAAAAATGCGCACTTTACTATTGTTTGCAGTTGCTATGTTTATGGGTGTTACCGGTGCTATGGCACAGGGTAAATATGGTCCGGACAGTGCAAAATGTGTAAACTCATTGAATTTTTACAGAGATTTCTACAAACAGGGAGATTTTAAAGAGGCTGCTGTTGAGTGGAGAAATGCATTCAAATATTGTCCACCTAAGGCAAGCCAGAACATTTTTGTTCACGGTGCTACAATCTACAGAAACCTGATTGGTAAAGCTGATGCTGCTACAAAACAGGGGTTGGTTGATACTTTGATGTTGATTTACGACACAAGAATTGCAAACTTCCCTACAAACGCTCTAAAAACAAAACAGAACAAGGTTTTGGATATGGCAAACTACTTTGCTGCAGATGACAGAACCGTATTTGAGGAGACTGCAGAGGTTATCAAAGCTTCTGGACAATCAGTTAATCCGGACTTGTTGGTGCTTCAGATGAACCGTGCCAAGGCTATGTATGAGTCACAGAAAGCTACAGACGAGGAGGTTTTGAATACATATTCAGAGTTGTCTCCAATTTTTGAGGAGATTTACAAGGCTGATCCATCTGATATCAACAAAGGCAGACGTGGTACATTTGAGAATGCATTTGTATTGAGTGGTGTTGCTAACTGTGACAACCTTATCTCAGTGTTCACTCCACGTTTCGATGCAAACCCTAAGGATCTTGCTTTGGTTAAGAATATTGCAAAACTTTTGTCAGACAATGAGTGTCTTGATTCAGAGTTGTTCTTGAAATCTGTAATGGCTATGCATGAGTTGGAGCCATCATTCAACTCAGCTCGTCTTCTTTACAGATTGTATTCAAGCAAAGATCAGAATGAGGAGGCTTTGAAATATTTGCAGGAGGCTATTGACAATCCGGAGTCAGATGATCTTGAGGATGCTGCAATGATGTTTGAGATGGCAACTTTCCAGTTCAAGAAGTTGAACCTGTCTGCAGCAGCTGTAAAAACAGCTAAAGAGGCAATGGAGAAGGATGCTTCATTGGCAGGCAAAGCTAACTTGTTGATCGGTACAATCTGGTATCAGGTTAAATGCTCAGGTAATGAGATGGAGCAAAGAGCTAAATTCTGGGTTGCTACAGATTATTTGCAAAAAGCTAAAAATGCTGATTCTGCATTGACAGCTGATGCTGATGAACTTATCCGCAACTGTAGAGTATATTTCCCTACAGTAGAGGATGCCTTCATGTACGATTTGCAGGATGGTAATTCATTCAGTGTATCTTGCAGCGGCATGAGCGCGACTACTACAGTAAGAACTACAAAATAGTATGTTCAGGAAGAGTCCTAACATAAAAAATATATCTTTGGTAGCAATTGCATATGTGATTGCTACCATTGTTGTATCTTGCGGTAACAAGACAGTTGTAGGTAAAATCGTTGATGTGAATGCAATTCCACGCCAGACTGTCAATGATATGTATGCAGTTCAGACAAACAATGGAATTCTTCAGATGAGAATGGAGGCAAAACTGATGCAGCGTTTCCAGAATGACTCTACAAAGATTTCATATGAACTTTTTCCCGAAGGTTTTGATGTATATGCATACAATAATGAGGGGCTGCTCGAGACGCATATTCACTCGGAGGTTGCCAAGCATACAACAACAAAAAATGACGAGAAGTGGGAGGCATACGGAAATGTGGTCATAAAAAACTTCATTAAAGGTGAGAGGATGGAGACTGATACCCTTTACTGGGATAGGGAGACCAAGCGTATATTTACCCACAGGCTTGTTAAGATGTTCTCACCGCAGGGTTTTATGCAGGGGTATGGCATGCATAGTGATGAGATGGCACGAAATGCTCAAATATCGAAACCTTTTGACAGTTATGGAATCATAAATGATTCTACATCAACAAAATATATTGATTCCGTAAATTTCATAGGACCTGTGCAGAAAAGGGAACAAGTAAGGAACAAATTGCTGATAACTGAGAAGGAGTAAATGGGAGACATTATAATTACATTGCTGGCACTGGTCTTTTCAGCAATATTCTCGGCGTATGAAATTGCATTCCTATCCTGCAACAAACTCAAGGTTGAACTTGATAAAAAGCAGGGAAGAAGATATGCTGTGGCTATGGCCAGATTCATGGAAGATCCTGATGAACTCATATCGAGTCTTCTGATGGGCAATAATGTGGCTCTTGTAATTTATGGTGTCGCTATGGCTAATATATTGGATCCGCTCATTGAAAGGTATATAACAGAGAGCCTTGGTGGTATTTTGGCGGTGGAGACCATAGTTGCTACGCTTGTTGTGCTTATAACTGCAGAGTTCCTTCCAAAAGCATTGAGCAGACTTAACCCTAATGGCGTATTCTCTGCTCTCTATTTGGTAATACTCTTTTTTTACTGGCTGCTGTATCCGCTTACAGCTCTTACAAGCAAGCTCTCTTTGGGCATTATCAAACTTGTGGGATTCAAGGATGTTTCAAGGGTTAACAGGGCCATTTTTGACAAAAGTGACCTTATACATCTCTCCAATGAGGTGTCAAATTCCCAAGAGGAGGAGAATGAACACAGCAATGAGATGATGATTTTCCAGAATGCACTCAATTTTTCCAATGTAAAGTTGAAGGAGTGCATGATACCCCGTACTGAGATAGAGGCAATTGAGATTTGTGACTCAAAGGAGGAGCTTCTGAAGCTTTTTATAGAGTCGGGTTATTCAAGAATTATGGTCTATAGAGACAATATAGACAACATTATAGGCTATGTACACTCCAAGGATCTTTTCAAACAGCAGAATGCTACAGTTGAGGATCTGCTCAGGCCTGTAAACTATTTTTCAGAGCAGGTGAGTGCCCAAACTCTTCTGGCATTCCTTACAAAAAACAGGAAATCAATAGTGGTGGTAAAAGACGAGTACGGAGGTACTGCGGGAATTGTCACATTGGAGGATATTATAGAGGAGATTTTTGGCGACATCAGTGATGAACTTGACAAGGAGGAATTTATAGAGAAAAGGCTGTCGGGAAATGAATTTATATTCTCAGCAAGGCTTGAAGTTAAGGAGTTGAACAAGAAATATGATCTTGATTTGCCAGAATCTGATGAATATGAGACTCTTGCAGGGTTGATTGTCTATTTTAACGAGAGTATTCCAAAGGAGAAGGAGATTTTACAGTTTGGAGCTTTTTCATTCACTATTCTCAAAACCACTAAGAACAGGATAGAGACTGTGACTTTAAAAATCCTTAAAAATTAGGGAGATATTAACATAAAAAAGAAGATATTAACAATAAAATTACTATCTTCGCGCTTCTAACCAAAAAAGTGGAAAAATTATTAAAAAGTTATAAAAAATGGCAGTTTTAGAGAAGATACGCGTAAAAATGGGCGCATTTATCACTGTGATAATTGCGGTTGCGTTATTATCGTTCATTATTGACCCAAGCACATTGGAGTCTACAGTTTCTATGTTCTCATCAAAATATGATGTTGGTGAGATTAATGGTGAGTCAATAACTTATCAGGATTATCAGAAAAAAGTTGATTACTTCACCCAGATTTATCAAATTACCAATGGCGGTGCAAGCAACGATCAGACTCAGGATATGATCAACAATACTGCATGGCAGGATGAGATTGCAAATAGAGTTATTATTCCGGCTATAGAGAATGCTGGTGTAACTTTGGGTGATGAGGAGTTGTTTGATATGAGCCAGGGAGCAAACATATCTCCAGTTTTGGCAGGTGAGGCTGCATTCCAGGATGAGAATGGTGCATTTGACAAAGCAAGACTTGCCCAGTTTGTTCAGGCAATTCATCAGGACCAGAGCGGTCAGTTGCAGATGTATTGGAAATATTTGGAGGACAATATGGTTAAGGACCAGCTTCTTACCAAATATTTTTCAATGTTGGAGAAGAGTACATTTGTTACACCGGTTGAGTTGAATAGAGCTGTTGCTGAGAACAATACAACTTACAATGTTGATTTTGTAGTAAAACCTTTCGGTTTTGGTATTGATTCAACAATCACTGTAAGCAATCAGGAGATTAAAGCATATTATGACAACCACACAAAGAATTTTGAGCAGCAGGAGAGCAAAGATATTGAGTATGTAGTTTATGAGGTTGTTCCTTCAGTTCAGGATATAGAGCTTACCCAAAGCAATATCAATAAAGTTTACGATGAGTTCGTATCAGCTGAGAATATGAAAAATTTCTTGGCAAGAAACTCAGACCAGCCATTCAATCCATATTTCTACAAACAGGAGGAGTTGGCATCAATCAATGCTACAGTTGCTGAGTTTGCAGAGAAGGCAAAGGCTGGTGATGTATTGCCTCCATTCCAGGATGACAATATGTTCATTGCAGCACGTGTAATGGATGTAAAGAATCTTCCAGATTCAGTATTTGTAAAACATATCCTATTGCAGGGAGACAATGAGAAGAAAGCAGACAGCCTTCTTCAGGTTCTTTCAAAGAAAGGTGACTTTGTTCAGATAGCTAAAGAGTTTTCAGCAGACCAGAATCCTAACGTAGCTGAGGCAGGTGATCTTGGATGGATGACCCAAACCTACATTGTTCCGGGTCTTGAGCCTGTTATAGGTGCAAAAGTTGGCGAGATCCTTAAGCTTAAGACAGCATATGGTACACACCTTGTGAAGGTTACCAAAACAACAAAACCTGTTTCAAAAATGCAGATCGCACTTTTGGTTAAAGAGACAGTTGCAGGCAAACAGACTTATGCTGACTACTATGCAAAAGCAAATGATTTGGCTACAAAATCAGAGGGTAAGCTTGACAAATTCCGTGCTGCTGTAAAAGAGGGTAACCTTACTTACTATCCTGCTATCAGAGTTGCACCTGCTGCAAAAGGTTTTGCAAGTTATGAGAAAGCAAGAGAGGTTGTACGTTGGGTAAACGAGAATGAAGTTGGCGCAGTTTCTCCAATTCTTTCAGTAGACAACAAATATTTCTTTGTTGTAGCAGTAACTGGAGAGCATGAGGGCGGTATTGCTCCTCTTAAGGATGTTACACCTCAGATCAAACAGCTTTTGTCATTTGAGAAGAAAGGTCAGAAGATTGCAGAGGAGACAAAAGCTCTTGTTGCAGGTCTTTCAGATATCAATGCCATTGCAGAGAAGTTGGGAACAACAGTAAGCAACAAATCCGGCATTGCATTCTCAGCACTTACAACCCAGCAGTTGGATCCTAAGTTTGTTGGAGCTGTTGCTTCTGCAAGTGAGGGTGTGGTTTCAGGTCCGGTAGTTGGCGAGATTGGTGTTTACTACTTTGTTGTAACAGGCAAAGAGGTTGGCGCTTTCTACACAGAGGATGATGCACGTTTGAGAAAAACTCAGGAGTTCAACTATATGAGCCGTATGTTGCCAGCTATCATGATGGAGGCTGCGGATGTTGTTGACCAGAGATATAAATTCTTCTAGAAATCAATTAGCGAACCATACATAGGGCGGGGCCAAATTTTTGACCCTGCCTTTTTTTTGGCAATTATAACATTGGACAGTATGAAAAAGACATTGGTTGATTTGTTTGAGCAGTCTGTCAGGACCTACCCGAACAATACATTTTTATTGGAAAAGACAGGTAAGGCATTTGAGCCTACTACCTATAAACAGGTTCAGGAGCAGGTATACCATTTGGGAGCCGGTCTCCAGGCCCTTGGAGTCAAGAAAGGTGACACTATGGCCCTTTTGTCTGAGGGAAGGAACATGTGGGTTATTGGAGAACTCTCAATGTTCTATGCGGGAGCCATAAATGTTCCACTCTCAATCAAGTTGGAGGAGAGCAATGACCTGTTGTTCCGCCTTGTGCATGCAGAGGTCAAGTACATTATGGTGTCGGGACAGCAGTTGAAGAAGATACGCCTTATAATTGATAAGTTGCCGTTGGTTGAGAAGGTAATTGTTTTTGATGAACAGAACAGTTACCAGGAGAAGGAGTGCCATATTTCGGAGGTGATTGCAATGGGTAAGGAGTTTCTGGCAACCCATACAATGGAGGAGTTCCTATCTGTAGGAGAGTCAATCCAGAATGACGATTATGCAACCATTACCTATACATCGGGAACGACAGCAGATCCCAAAGGCGTGATTCTTACCCATAGGAACTATACATCAAATGTTGAGCAGGCTCTTACTCTGGTTGATATAGACCAGACGTGGAGAACGCTTATCATTTTGCCTTTGGACCACTGTTTTGCCCATGTGGTAGGTTTCTATATAATGATGTCGAGAGGTGCAACTGCGGCTACAGTACAGGTGGGTCGTACCGGTATGGAGACCCTGAAGAATATTCCAATCAACATAAAGGAGGTAAAACCGCACTTCATATTGAGTGTGCCTGCATTAGCAAAGACCTTCAAGAAGAATATTGAAAACGGTATAAAGGCCAAGGGTGAGACTACTGTCAAACTCTTCAATTTTGCAGTAAATGTGGCCCAAATCTACAACGGAAACGGCAACACCGAACCAAAGGGTTTGAGAATATTCCTGAAGCCTCTTGTGGCTCTTTTTGACAGGATCCTCTTCTCAAAGGTGCGTGAAAACTTTGGTGGGGAGTTCAAGTTCTTCATTGGCGGAGGAGCATTGCTTGACAAAGATCTGCAGAAGTTCTACTGTGCTATTGGAATGCCTATGTTCCAGGGCTATGGATTGAGCGAGGCTACGCCTGTACTCTCATCAAACGGCCCGCGCAAATACCGTTTCGGTTCAAGCGGTGTGCTTGTAAAGCCTATCGATCTTAAGATATGTGATTCAGAGGGCAATGCGCTGCCTGTAGGTGAGCAGGGTGAGATTGTGGTGAAAGGTGAGAATGTAATGGCAGGTTACTGGAAAAACCCTGAGGCAACAGCAGATACTGTAAAAGATGGTTATCTCTATACAGGAGACTTGGGATATATGGGAAAGGATGGCCTTTTGTATGTTCTTGGCCGTTTCAAGAGCCTCCTTATTGCAAGTGACGGAGAGAAATACAGTCCTGAGGGAATAGAGGAGGCAATGGTTGAGCACTCAATGAGCATTGACCAGATAATGCTCTACAATAACCAGAGTGCCTACACATCTGCACTTATTGTTCCAAATAAGGAGAAACTCAAGGCATATTTGAAGCAGAAGGGCATCTCTATGGATACTGAAGAGGGCAAAAAGGCTGCTATTGACAAGATTGCTGCAGATATTGCACAATTCAGCAAAGGCGGTGAATTTGAGACCATGTTCCCTCACCGATGGCTCCCTGCAACATTTGCTGTTCTGGCAGAACCGTTTACAGAGCAGAACCAGATGATCAACAGTACAATGAAGATGGTGCGCAATAAAGTGGAGAAAGTTTACGCAGCGCGTCTCGAGTACATCTACACTCCGGAAGGAAAGCAGATCTACAACAGGCAGAATATGGATGCACTTGCCTGATTCTCATCCCGACAGCGATCAAATCTTCTTAAATAAAAGTTCCCGAAAGGTACAAACGTTAAAGTTTAGCCTTTCGGGAATCTGTTTTATAGGTGCAGGGTTATACCTCTTTTGGTGTTTGATATACCTGTTCTATTTCTGCAGGATATTACACATTGAAAAGGAAGTGCATGATGTCGCCGTCCTGAACGACATACTCCTTGCCCTCTACGCCAAGTTTGCCGGCTGTACGGCAGGCAGCCTCTGAGCCATATTTTACGTAGTCATCAAATTTGATGACCTCTGCGCGGATAAAGCCCTTCTCAAAATCTGAGTGTATTACACCCGCCGCCTGTGGAGCCTTGTCGCCTTTGTTGTAGGTCCATGCCCTTACCTCCTGAGGACCGGCAGTAAGGAATGTCTCCAGGTTCAAAAGAGCATAAGCGCTTCTGATAAGTCTCTGTACTCCTGATTTCTCAAGGCCAATCTCCTCAAGGAACATCTGGCGCTCCTCGTAACTCTCAAGTTCGGCAATCTCCGACTCGATTTTGGCTGCAATCACAAGGATCTGGGCATTCTCATCCTTAACGGCCTCCCTTACCTGCTCAACATATTTGTTGCCATCTTTTGCACTGTTCTCATCAACATTGCAGACATACATTACAGGCTTGTTTGTAAGAAGGTAGAGTTCTTTTGCCATCTTCTCATCCTCGGCATTGTCAAAGGTAACTGTTCTTGCTGATTTGCCCTGTACCAAAGCCTCCTTGAACTGTACAAGAATGTCATACAATCTCTTTGCTGCCTTGTCGCCACCTGTCTGGGCCTGTTTGTGAACCTTGTTTATACGGTTCTCAATTGTCTCAAGGTCTTTGAGTTGCAACTCGGTATCAATAATCTCCTTGTCACGTACAGGATCTACGCTGCCGTCAACGTGAACGATGTTGTCATCATCAAAACATCTCAAAACGTGAAGAATGGCATCGGTCTCCCTGATATTTGCAAGGAACTGGTTGCCCAAGCCCTCACCTTTGCTCGCGCCCTTTACCAAACCTGCAATATCTACAATCTCAACGGTTGCAGGAACTACTCGCTGTGGTTTTACAATCTTCTCAAGAACCTGAAGTCTCTCATCAGGAACAATAGTTGATCCGATATTAGGTTCTATGGTGCAGAAAGGGAAGTTTGCAGACTGTGCCTTTCCTGAACTTATACAATTAAAAAGTGTTGATTTTCCTACGTTTGGTAGTCCAACAATACCGCATTTAAGAGCCATTTTTCTGATTTTAAAAAATTTAGGCTGCAAAAGTAATGAAAAACTCCCAATGTTTAAAATGTGCCATTTGATTATATAGTCACAATGGGCTATTTTTGTAATAAATGGTCCCGATATGAAAAATATTCTATTAATCGTCTGTTCTCTTATACTATGTACCTCATGTGACAAAGAGGCATTGCAGATGTTAAAGAGAGCAGATGGCATGATGAACAGTAATTGTGACAGTGCCCTTACTCTTTTATCACAAATTGATTGCTCAGAACTCTATAGCAACTCCAGTAGGGCTTATTACGCATTGTTGCTTACTGAAGCCAGATACAAGAACTTCATTCCTCTGGGAAATGACTCCCTTATAAGTATTGCTACAGAATATTATTCAAGGAACAATGACTCCCACCTGTATGGGCGTGCGCTGATGTACCGGGGGTGTGCCCTTTTTGAAGCAATGGATTACAATGGTGCAATTATGGAGTATAAAAAGGCGGAACAGGAGTTTGAAAAAGATGCAAACTATACTATGCTTGGTTTGATAAATACCAGACTGGGGGAGATTTATGAGAAAACATTTGCTTCAGATTCCATATCGGTCAAAAGGTATAAAAAAGCGGCGGCATATTTTCATAAATGTGGCGACAGTTTAAGAATTTCCGGTTCCTATCAGCAGGTAGGGCAGATGTTTATGCTTGTCCATCAAATTGACAGTGCTGCAATTTATTTGGAAAAAGCAATTGATTATATGCCTGCAAAGTTCAGGCGCAGTAATGTGTATGTTCATTATCTATTGATGAAAGCATTGATATATGGGAATAATTTGGATCATGCACGCAGAATAGGTTTGTCCCTGAAAGATTTGAACAGCCCCGACGTAAACAACGCATTGGCAGAAATTTACATTAAAGAGAAACAGCAAGATTCGGCCCTGGTCATATTTAATGACTATAAAAATTCATGGACAGAATTAAGTAAATTGATATTCTTGAAAAAATACCATAAATCGCTTGGAAACTTTGAAGAGGCTTTGTTTTATGAAGAGGCCGGTAATAAATATGCGGATTCAATAGAAGATATACGAAGCAAAGAAAACTTGTCTTTGGTAGAACACAGGTTTGATTATACTCAAAATAAACTTGCGGCGTACAAGGCACAATCAGTGGCAAACAAAAGGTTGGTAATATTATTGTTAATGATTATTGCGTGTTTGTGTGCAACATTTGCATTAATTTATGTTTATGTGAGGAAGAAAAAGGAGCAACTGGAATATATTGATTTTATAGAGCAACTCAAACAGGAAAAAGAAATTATAATCAATAATGCTTCATTACTGGCAGCAGAAAATAATAAGGAGAAAGGTGAGTTGTATGAATTGTTGGGTAGGAGATTTTCAGATATTCAAAGTTTGCTTGACCTTTCATATCAACATTTGGATAATCCGTCAACGTTTGTATCAAAGGTAAAAAAAGAACTCTCCTCAGGGAGGAATATTGATGCCATACTTGATGATTTGTACAAAATGGCAGACAGAAAGCATCATGGAGCACTTTCGGCAATAAAGGCAGATTATACATTCCTGTCAGATACCGATTTAAAAATTATCTCTCTTTACAGTGAGAATTTTTCGGCTGTTGCCATTGCTTTTCTCTTTAACACTACTCCACAAAATATCTATACAAGAAAATATCGCTTATCAAAGAAACTTAATATAACTGGTACAATAGAAGAATTTGTCCAAAAATATCCCCATATAAAAGATCTATAAAGAGTGTCAGATTTTATTTTTAATATCTATTGATTATCAAGATGTTATAGAGGGTGTTGTCAGATTTTAAATTGTGATACTACGCTGGGATAATGTTACTTTTGTATGAAAAATTAACTATCGATGAAAATCGGTTAGAAATCATAATTAATCAAATTAAAAACATGTTTTATGAAAGCATTGAAACTTAATTTTAAACTGATTTTAATATCAGTGTTTACTTGCGGGTTAACATTATTTTTTTTAGGCAACGCATTCCCAGCAAAAGCGGTAAATTGTAATATTGAATGTAAGGGGTGTGGAAGTGTAGAAGTTAATCATTTTCATAGTTCTACGGAAAATTGTATTTGGGTAAAGTGCAGAGAATGTAATTACAAGTATAGTATTCCGGAGGAGGGTAATTAAATTATATTTGTACTACTACAATCACTTGGACAATATAGTATTGATTGTAGTAGTATTTGTGATAACTATGTAGGGCATGAAATATATTTATTTAACGGGGATATTATGCGTGCTTGTCATGTGTGGTTGCTTGAGTGCAACAGACGGATTATATAGAATTGATCTTGAAAAGAGTCTCAAACAAACAGAGCCAATAAATTTAAGTGAATATTGCAGATCAATAGAGTATGTTCCAATTGAAACCAGAACAGATTTGCTGCTGGGGCAGATTTCAATAAATAATACAGAGTATTATAAAGGGTATTTTTATTATTGTGAGGATTTTGGAAAAGTTACCAAGATTTTTAGTGAAGATGGTAAACTTGTTGCAGATAAGGTTGGTGTGAGAGGTCGTGCGGAGGGAGAGTATTCAATGGCTACTTCGTTGCGTGTAAATTTTATTACCGGCGAGATACAGATCGTTGATCAGAATAAGATT
>JAEIGA010003311.1_pt1 | contig 25290 bp, 26 predicted proteins | sample 9270691 | NCBI WGS metagenome assembly JAEIGA01 (sample SAMN17057246, study PRJNA624740) | gut metagenome | biome: biome; isolation source: fecal sample | host: Bos grunniens | place: China: Xizang | collected 2019
ATATAGGATACTTTATTTATTAATAAAGAAGAATAACTTGTTAAACTTAAACCAAATGTAAAAAAAATAATATTAAATAAATACATTAATTGTAGATTGATTTTATTTTTCATTTTTTACACCTCTTAATTATTATTAACTAAAATATGTAAATTATTATTTTTTTCTATATGATATGATTTGATAAAAAGTTATTATTAAATGATAAAATATAAATTACAATAAGAGGAGGTATTTTTAAGAAAAATGTTAAAAATACTACTATTTAATTAAAATAAGAATCTTGATTTTTAATTAGATAATAAGTATACTTTTAGTGCATTCACACAAAAAACTAGAAAGGGGAAATATGTTAAATAATGTAATTATTGTAGGGAGATTAGTTGATGATCCTGTTGTTAAAACACTTGAAAGTGGTTTAAGTGTTTGTAATGTTGTATTAGCTGTCACGAGAAGTTTTAAAAATCCTGATGGAGAATATGATACAGATTTTATTAGATGTTCACTTTGGGAAGGTGTAGCAAATGCAATGAGTGATTATTGTACAAAAGGATCAGTAATAGGAGTAAAGGGGAGATTAATATCTAAAGAAAATGAAGTTTGGTTAGAAGAAGGAGGAGAAAAAAAGAAAATTACCACTGTTGAAGTAGTTGGAGACAGAGTATCTTTTATAGATGTCAAAAAAAATGTTTAAATAATTTTGAAAATGTATAATTATTTGTTATAATATACTCGATAGGAGTGGTAATCATGAAACAATATTTACAATTATGTCAAGATGTATTAGATAAAGGATCTAGAAAAGATGATCGTACGAATACAGGGACTATATCTATGTTTGGCTATCAAATGCGTTTTGATTTATCAAAAGGATTCCCTCTATTAACAACAAAGAAAGTACATTTACCAGCAATAATTCATGAATTATTATGGTTTATTAGTGGAGATACTAATATTAAATATTTAGTAGATAATAACGTACGTATTTGGAATGAATGGCCATATGTTTCCTTCACAAAATCTTCTGAATATAATGGGGAAACACAAGAAGAGTTTGTAGAAAAAATTAAAAATGATGAAAAGTTTGCTGAAAAATATGGTAATTTAGGACCAGTTTATGGTAAACAATGGCGTGGCTTTGGAGGAATGGATGAAGTAGGGGTTGATCAGCTTTTAAAAGTTATCGAAACTATTAAAACTAATCCTAATTCACGTAGATTAATAGTTAATGCTTGGAATCCCAAGCATATTGATGAAATGGCGCTGCCACCATGTCATATGATGTTTCAGTTTTATGTAGTAGATGGTAAACTATCATGTATGTTATATCAAAGATCTGCGGATATTTTTTTAGGAGTTCCTTTTAATATCGCATCATACTCTTTATTAACAATGATGGTTGCGAAAATATGTAATTTAGAGTTGGGTGAATTTGTTCATACAATAGGAGATGCTCATATTTATACTAATCATCTAGAACAAATTGAAAAACAATTAAAGAGAGAACCACGTGAATTACCACAAATGATTATTCATGGTGATCAAAAGAATATTGATGATTTTAAGTATGAAGATTTCGAACTTATTGGATATAATCCATATAAAGGAATTAAAGGGAAGGTTGCAGTATGATATCAATAATTGTAGCTATCGGTAAAAATGGATTAATCGGAAATGGTAATGACTTACCATGGCATTATCCTGAAGATTTGAAATATTTTAAAAATGTAACTAAAAACAAATCAGTTTTTATGGGTTATAATACTTTCTTGTCTATTTACGGTAGATTAGGTAAACCACTTCCGAATCGTACAAATTATGTTCTTACTTTTGAAGATGAATTACCAGGTGGGGCCATTGTGGTAAAGAATTTAGATCAATTTGTCAAGGAACAAGAAGAGGAAGTATTTTGTATTGGTGGAAAAATGGTTTATCAAATGATATTGCCATATGCAGATAGATTATACATAACAAGAGTAAATAAAGATTATCCAGGAGATGTATTCTTCCCAACTTACGACGAAAGCAAATTTAAACTTGTTTCAAGTCGTGAAAGTGGAGATTTAACATTTGAAGTATATGAAAAAATGTAGACATTTTATATGTCTACATTTATTTTATATATTGTTAAAATTATCTTCTTTACAATTAATAATCATATTTTTAAACGTATTATTGTCATAAATTAAGAAATTAAGTGATGCATTTGGAATACCAGAGTCGAATTTTAGTGTTTTATCATGAGGGATTAAAAGTGATTTTATAAAATGAGAGTGAGAAACAATTAGAATATTTTTCCCTTTATATGAGTTTAATATTTTAGTTATTAATTTATTTCCACGATTAATTATATCTTGTTCACTTTCTTGATTTTTAAAATAATTCTGACTAATTAATTTATAATTTTCTTCAGAAATTGGTAACCCCTCAGCTTCTCCAAAAGCTCTTTCAATAGCTAGTTCATCTATTATAATATTTTGATTATAGTTTATTTTTTCAGCAATAATTTGACATGTTTCAAATGCTCTTTTAAATGGACTACTGATTATTAAATCCCATTTTATAGGGCATTTTGTTAATAAATCTGCGGTTTGATTAGCTTGTTCAAGACCTATTTCATTTAGAGGTAAATCGCTGCGTCCTTGAAAAGTTCTTGATTTATTTCCGTTGGTTTGCCCGTGTCTAATACAACAAATAATAGTTTTCATAATGACTCCTGTTTAATGCATATCTAACTGAATTATAGCATAAATATTAGTAAAATAATATAAATAATATAAATGTTTGCGTTTTCATTACAAATATGGTAAAATACTAATACTTTAAGGTGGTGTAAAAAGTGTATAGAATGGTAGACTTAATACTTAAAAAAAGAGATGGTGGAATTCTAACTAAAGATGAAATTAATTTTATCATCAATGGTTATGTAAATAATGAAATACCTGAATACCAAGTATCTGCTCTTTTAATGGCTATTTACTTTAATCCTTTAACTGAAGATGAAATCCAAAATTTAACTATTGCTATGTTAAGAAGTGGAGAAGAAATAGATTTATCTAATATTAAAGGAGTAACGGTAGATAAACACTCAACTGGTGGAGTTGGAGATAAAACAAGTTTAGTAGTTGGACCAATTGTTGCTGCACTTGGTGTTAAGATTGCGAAAATGAGTGGAAGAGGTTTAGGTCATACTGGTGGTACTTTAGATAAATTAGAGTCGATTCCGGGATTTAAAATTGAAGTTGATAGTGATAAATTCTTCAATCAAGTAAATGAAATAGGAGTAGCTATTATTGGTCAAAGTTCTAATATAACTCCAGCTGACAAGAAATTATATGCGTTAAGAGATGTTACTGGAACAGTTGAATCTATTGGACTTATAGCATCATCTATTATGTCAAAAAAACTTGCCAGTGGAGCAAATAATATTGTATTAGATGTTAAAGTAGGTAAAGGGGCTTTTATGAAAGACCTTGAAACTGCAACTAAGTTAGCTGAAACAATGGTTAAAATTGGTAAGAAAGCAAACAGAGAAACTGTCGCCACTCTTACTGATATGGAACAACCATTAGGGTATGCAATTGGTAATAGTTTAGAAGTTATTGAAGCAATTGAAACTTTAAAGAATAATGGACCTAAAGATTTTGATACTTTATGTCGTGCGTTATCTACAGAAATTGTTTTAGTTGCAGGACTTGCTGAAAATGAAGAAGAAGCTTTAAAAATGGTAGATGAAGTTATACTAAATAAAAAAGCATTAAATAAATTAGGGGAAATGATTGAATATCAAGGCGGAAACAAAGAAGTTATCAATGATTATTCTATTATGAAAGAAGCAAGTCAAGAAATAGATTTATTATATTTAGAAGATAATGAATGTTATGTTTACGGGATTGATGCATTGATGATTGGTGAAGCAGCAATGAATTTAGGTGCTGGTAGAGCCAAAATAGATGATGTTATCGATCATAGTGTAGGTATTGTTTTAAGAAAGAAAGTTGGAGACAAGGTAGTAAAAGGAGATGTAATAGCTACTATCTATGCCAACGAAAAAGGAATAGATATAGCATCTAAAATGATTATAGATGCTTATACGATGAGTCAAGAAGAAGTAAAAACAAGAGATGTTATTTTAAAAGTTGTTAGGTAGGTGAAAAAATATGATGTTTTTGACAGAATTATTAGCTGAAGAAACTAAATACTTTTTCGAAGTCGATATTATTGAACAAATTCTAAGAGTTTTAGCCGCAATGTTAGTAGGATCTATATTTGGGTTTGAACGCGAAATGAAGGGTAAACCAGCAGGATTTATCACGTTTATGATTGTTTCAATGGGAGCTTGTATCATTGCGTTACTTCAAATTAATACAATAAGTATGATTTATAATGCTATGAATTCATCAAATGATCCGCTTTTATCTGAGATGTTAAATGCTGATTTAACACGTATAATTGCTCAAGTTGTAAGTGGAGTAGGGTTCTTAGGAGCTGGTACTATTATTTATTCTCGAGGTTCTATTAAAGGTATTACTACAGCCGCAATGTTATGGGTATCGGCAGGTCTTGGATTATTAATTGGAATTGGTGGTACTGCTAACTATATAATTGCAGGAACGGTTGTAATTATATCATTGCCTGTTATGCATTTTATGAAGAAATTCGGAATTATGGTTACTGAAAAATATCGTAATCGACGTGTATTTGTTGTTTTTGAAGAAGAACATGAACAAGAATTATATGATAAATTCTCATTAAATAATGTAAAAATTAAGAAAACTTTCTTCCATAATAAATATCAAAAAAATGGTATTCATTATAAAGAAGTATTCATATATTTTACTCCAAATAAAAAAATTTCATATAGTGATTTAATTGATAATATTTTTGAAGAAGATTGGATTTTATCAATAGAAGAATCATAAAAAAAGGCTCAATTTGAGCCTTTTTAATTTGTTAAACTTTTATCCAATAATGTTATTAAAATATTAACCATTTGATTCATTTCATCAATATCTGCATATTCTAAAACTCCATGATGATTATATGAACCAGTTCCTAAATTAGGACATACAATTCCTTCATAAGTTAGTCTTGCTCCATCAGTTCCTCCTCTTATAGGTAAGAATTTAGCATCTATTTTATTAGCAAGCATAGCTTTAACAGGTAGTTCTAATGAAAGAGGCTTTTTCATAACTAATTCACTCATGTTAAAATATGAATCAATAATTTGAAGATTTACAATATTTCCATACTTTTTATTCAAGTATTCAGTTGCTTTAATCATTAATTCTTTTTGGGAATTAAATTTATCTTTATTATGATTTCTAATCAAGTAATTTAATTTTGTATTTTCGACATCACCATTAATACTATTTAAGTGGAAGAAACCTTCGTATCCTTCAGTTGTTGCTGGAGTTTGGTTAGATGGTAACATACTATTAAATTCCATTGCGATTAGAGTACTATTTACCATTTTATTTTTAGCATCTCCTGGATGAATATTATATCCAGTAATATCAACTATAGCTGTTGCTGCATTGAAATTTTCAAAACTAATTGTGTTAGTTTCTGCACCATCTATAGTATATGCAAAATCAACTTTAAAATAATCGTAATTGAAATGGTCAGTTCCACTACCTATTTCTTCATCTGGAGTAAAACAAATATAAACATTCGGATATTTTGCATTTTTAGAATTAATTAATTGTTCAACTGTTTCCATGATAATCGCAATACCTGCTTTATCATCAGCTCCTAAAAGAGTTGTTCCATCTGTAGTAATTAAAGTATGTCCAGTTGCTTTTTTTAAAGAAGAATAAGTTTTAGGATTTATTTGTAGTCCATTTAATAATGTGATAGTATTTCCATCATAGTTTCTAATGATTTGTGGATTGACATTTTTTCCACTAACTTCAGTAGCTGTATCCATATGTGCAATTAAACCAATGGATTTATCACTACCAACATTACTTTTTAAAATAGCATACACATAACCAAATTCATCCATATAGGCATTATCTAGTCCCATTTCTTGTAATTCTTTAACTAAAAAAGCGCCTAAATCTTTTTGTTTAAGAGTACTAGGAAAAGTACTTGAGTTATATTCACTTTGAGTATCAAATTTTACATAGTTTATAAATTTATCAATAGTTTTCATAAAGCCTCCTATTATTTTATTTCATTATACATTTATATTTGAAAAAAGTCAAATATCTGGTATTTTTATGTGTCATATTAAAATTATAAATTTTATTTAAAAGTAAAAACTAACTCTTAAGAGAGTTAGTTGTAGTATACAGATGGTGCCAGTGGTGGGACTCGAACCCACACGGTATTGCTACCACTGGATTTTGAGTCCAGCGCGTCTACCATTTCACCACACTGGCGTAGCTATTATATTATAACTTAATTGAAGACAAAAATCAAGTGAAAAGAAATATCAGAAAGCGTATTGGTTGGAAAAAAATGTAGTTTATTGTATAATAAATAAAAGAGAGGTAATTTATGAAAAATAAGTTGTTAAATATAATTTTTATAATATTAAGTTTATTTATCTTAGTAGGTTGTTCAGATAAAAGTTTACTTCCTGCTGAAAAATTAACTATATACACAGTTAATGACTTCCATGGTGCAATTCAAGAAGATGATGGTAGATATGGAATTTCCAGATTAGGAAATTATATTATGACAGAAAAAGAAGTGCGACCTAATGAAGTTGTGGTGTTATCAGCTGGTGATATGTTTCAGGGAACAGGATTGTCTTATTATAGTAAAGGTTTAAGTGTTATTGAAATGATGAACACTATTGGATTTGATGCTATGGCAATTGGTAATCATGAATTTGACTGGGGATTAGAGACAATTTTAAATTATCGCGATGGTAAAAGTAGCAATGGAGAAGCTAATTTTCCTATTTTAGGTGCAAATATATTATATGATGATACAAATGAATTACCTGAATATGTTGAACCATATACAATTATAGAACGTGGCGGTTTAACTATAGGTATAGTTGGATATATAGGATATGGATTAGAAGAAGATATAGCAACTAATATGGTAGATGATTATTACTTTGCGATGCCCGTAGAGGTAATTGCTCCATTAGTTACAGAAATGCGTTCACAAAAAGGATGTGATGTGGTTATTGCGGTTGGACATGATGCTAGTGATGCTACTAATAAAGCACTAGCAAACCTAACTGGTGATTCAAAAGTAGATGCAATTGTAAATGGACATTTACATCTTGAATCTGCATCTTTTGTGACATCTACAGATGGAAGAAAAGTTCCTGTTATTCAAGCAGGATCATCAGGTGAATGCGTAGGTGTTATTAATTTTGATGTAAATCAAGAAACTCAAAGTATCAGTAATCCTACTGTTACTACTGTAACTATGGATTCATCTAAAGCAACAAATAGTAAGTTAGATAAATATATAGCTAAAATTGTTAAAGAAACAGAACCATTCTTTGGACGAGTATTAGGAGTGGCAGAAGAAAAAGTATCTGTGTCTGCAGCTCGTTTATGGGCTCCTAATGTAGTTCAAAAATATATGTCTGTTGACGTAGCTTTTGTTAATAGTGGGGGAATAAGAGCAGATGCTTTTCCTATTGATAAAGGTGAAGAAATTGATGTCGCAAAAGTATATCAAATTATGCCATTTGATAATATAATAAAAACATGTGAATTAAAAGGTTCAGATATTCGTAAAATCTTAAATAATTCAAGTATAATGTATAGTAATACATTAGTCAGAGATGGTTCTAAATTATTTATTAATGGAAAAGAACTAGATAATGACAAATATTATACTGTTGCGACAGTAGATTATTTATTTGATAAAACTGAATATCCGTTCTTAAATGGTCAAAATATTAAAAATGAAGGTATTTTATACAGAGATTTATTGATTTTAGATATTGAAAATGCTACTAAAAATAATGAAAAATGGAATCCAACTGTATAAAAAAATTGAATAATAAAAAAATAATAATAATGTGAGGATGAAAAATGGAGTCAACAACAAAAATGGATTCTAAACAATATCGAATATTACATGATAAAAATATTTTAAAAGGGTTGTTTATATTAGCTCTACCAATTATGTTTAATAACATTGTTAAAGCATTACATGATGTTGTTGATATGTTAGTTGTAGGGAGAATGGATGCTCCTGAAGAAATTATTAGTGATCAGATTGCGGCAATAGGATTTGTAGGTCCTGTTATTCAGATATTCAATGCTCTTGCATTAGGTGTTATGATAGCAGGTTCTGCTATTATGAGTCAGTATATAGGTGCAAAGAAGAAGGATACAGCTCAAAAAGTAAGTGGTCAATTGCTGATAATTTGTATATTAATAGGTGTAGTATTTAATGCTTTATTATTTATATTATCACCGGCTATTCTTAAAATGATGAATGCTGAGGCAAATTTGTATGAGTATTCATTAACTTATTTAAGAATTCGTAGTTTTGAAATGACAGGTTTATTTATTTTCTTTACCTATCAAGCAACAAGACAATCCTTAGGTGATACAATAATGCCGGTAGTTTGGAATGTATTATCAATTATTCTTAATATAGTTTTAACTTATGTATTTGTATTATACTTTAAAATGGATTTAAAAGGAGCTGCATATGCGACTGTTATCGCAAATATGATTTTAGTACCAATTTGCATAATACACATGTGTAAAAGTAAAGAATTAAAATTAACTAAAGAATCTTTAATTCCAGATAAAAGACAAATTCTGCAAATTTTTAGACTTGCTTGGCCATCTGCTATAAGTCAAGCTTTTACTTCACTAGGATTCGCAATTTTAAACTCTGTGATAGCGGATTATGATGCTAGTATTCTTAGTGCTATTGCCATTGGAAATCGAATAAATTCGATGTTGTTATTTCCAGCAATGGGAGTAGGGTCAGTACTAGCAACATTTGTTGGACAAAATATAGGGGCAGGTAATATAAAAAGAGCTAAGAAATCAGTTAATATGGCAATGCTATTATCATTAATTATAGGTGTTGTGGGTGGTTTTGGATTATTACCATTTAGACCTCAATTATCAAGTATTTTCTTAGATGTTCAATCAGACATTGATTTATGTGTCAAATACTTATTTTATCTGTTAGTTGGATTGCCACTAATGAGTATTTTCCAATGTTTTAATGGTTGTTTCCAAGGAGCAGGTCGAACAAATTTCTCACTTGCGTTATCTACAGCTAGATTATGGGTAATGAGGGTGCCAGTTGTATTATTAATGTTATATGTTTTTGATGTTGGTGTACAAGCACTATGGCTATGTATGGTAATTAGTAATTTTGGTGCTGGTATTTTAGGAATTATTTTATATCAATATGTAGATTTCTTACCACGTGTTTCAAAAATGAAGAAAAAATTATCACAAATTATATAGGAGATTTTATGGCAAAAAATAATATAGTTTTATATGAACCTGAAATTCCTCAAAATTCAGGTAATATTATGCGTACATGTGCAGGAACTGATACAAAATTACATTTTATAAAACCATTAGGTTTTAAATTAGAAGATGCTCATTTACATCGTAGTGCAGTTAATTATTTTGATAATGTTGATTTTGAAGTTTATGAAAATTGGCAAGAGTTTGAAGAAAAAAATCCGTTGGGTAAAAAATATTTTCTTACCAGATATGGAATGAAAACTCCCCATGAATTAAAACTAGATGATAAGAATGAAACTTATTATTTTGTAATTGGAAAAGAATCTACAGGTGTTCCCAAAGAAATTTTAAGAGAACATCTAGATGATTGTATTAGAATTCCAACTAATGATAAAATTCGTTCATTAAATATTAGTAATGTTGCTGCTGTAGTTATATTTGAGGCATTAAGACAACAAGATTACAATGATTTATATAGATATGAACCTGAATCTTTAAAAGGAAAAGATTGGTTGTTAAAATAGTAATATTTTCACCTTATTGTCAAAAAATATAAAGGGTGAAAATATGAAAAAACAAAAACAAAAAATCAATCCTAAAGTTGATTTAATTAATGATATTGAACTAGCAACTTATATCGATGCTAGAGAACGATATGATGAATTATTGAGACTTTATGAAGAAGATGAAATAGATGACTATGAAGAAAAAGATCTAAGTGAATAACTTAGATTTTTTTCATATTTATTTGGATACATGAATAATTTATATTGAACAAGTTTTTTAAAATAAAATAAGAATATATGATTTCTTGAAAAAAAACCTAAGTTATAGTATAATAAGAGTACCTTATTGGAGGAAATTATTATGAATCGTCATGTATGTCGCGTTTGTGCGATGAAAATTTTATTTAGTTTAGATTTAAATAGTTCTTATGATGAATTAGAGGATTTATCTAAAAAGATTGAATTTGTTATGGATCCTGATTATTCATCAGATTTAGTAGATAATGAAGTAGAAGCTTTCATATTAGAAAATAATCCTTTTGTTCAAGAATTAGTATTAGGAGTAAAACATAATTTAGATAAAATAGATCAAGTTATAGTTGAATCATTAAAAAATTGGACTATCAATCGTTTATCATACGTTGACCGTGCAATTATTAGATTAGCTGTATATGAATTATTAGAAACTAATACTCCCGCAAATATTGTAATCGATGAAGCAATTGAAATAACAAAAGAATATAGTAACCTTGAAGATGATTCACAATCAAAATTTACTAATAGATTGTTAGATGATATCAAAGAGAAATTAAACAGATGCGAGTAGATTTAGAAAATTTTCATAATGCGAAATTCTTAAGTGTATCGGCCTTAAATAGATACATAAACTACAAGTTTGATAGTGATATTCATTTACAAGAAGTATACTTGCGAGGAGAAATCTCGAATTTTAAAGTTAGCGGAAAACATGCTTATTTTTCTCTTAAAGATGAATTTAGTGTGATTTCAGCGATGATTTTTAATTATCAACTACTAGGTATTGATTTTGATATGCAAGATGGTATTATTGTACAAGTTGTAGGTACCATTAAAGTATATGAAAAAAGAGGTAGTTATTCAATTGTAATTAATCATATAGAGCGAGATGGTATAGGTAGGTTATATCAAGAATTTTTAGAACTAAAAGAAAAACTTCAAAATGAAGGTTTATTTGATATTGCACATAAATTACCATTACCTGAGTATCCGTTAGAAGTTGCGGTTGTAACAGCAGCAACAGGAGATGCTATTCATGATATTATTTCAACATTCAATCGACGTTTGCCACTTGCAAAAATAACTTTGTATCCTGCTTTGGTTCAAGGTTTAGATGCTCCAAAAGATTTAGTTAGAGCATTAAAAGAAGTGTATAGTGATAATAAAGCGGATGTTATTATTATTGGACGTGGTGGTGGAAGTTACGAAGATTTAGCTTGTTTTAATGATGAATTATTAGCTAGAACTTTATTCTCATCCCCTATTCCTACTGTTTCTGCGATTGGTCATGAAGCTGATTATACTATTTGTGATTATATTGCTTCCTTTAGAGCGCCAACTCCAACTGGAGCAGCGATGGTATTAACGAAAGAAAAAAGAGATGTCTTAGAAAATATCTATGGTCTTGATAATAGGTTAAATATTGGCATCAAAAATGTTATAGTAAAAAATGCTAATAGCTATATTCAAATAATTAAATCATATGGAATTAGTAATTATTCAAAAGTTTTTCAATCATACGAAGATAGCTATAATCGTGCTATTGAAAAATTAGAAAAGTATTCTCCTAAAAATATCTTAGATAACAATACTATCACAATTGATAATTTAAGTGGAAGGTTAGAACAAGGATATCTAAATAAAGTAAATTATCAAGAAAGTTCGTATAATAGAATTAATGATAAATTACGTGGAGAAACCATCTTAGATAATATAGCTAATAAAACATTTGATGTATGTCAAAAAGAAGAAAAAATAAATTTATTATTTATAAATAAACTTAATAAACTATCTACACAATTAGATAATTTAATTGATAAAGCAATTATTTTAAATCCACTTAATTTGATGAGTAAAGGATATTCTATTGCGTATCAAAATGAAAAAGTTATTGATTCAGTGGATAATATAAAAAAAGACTTACCATTTATAGTTAGAATGAAAGATGGTAAAGTCATTACTAGAATTGAAGAAATTCAAAAAAGTGAGGAATAAAATGCAAAATAAAAAATTTGAAGAATTATTAAAAGAATTAAATCAAATAGTTGAAGCATTAGAAAAAGGAGATTTATCACTTGAAGAATCTGTTGAAAAATATCAACAAGGCTTAGTGATAAGTGCTGAGTGTAAGAAACGCTTAGAAGATGCAAAAGAAGTAGTAGTTAAAAAAATGACACCAAATGGAGAAGTTCCTTTCCAAGAGTAGGAGGATAATTATGGAAAAATTACCAATTAATAATCTTGGTGATTTAAAATTAATGTCTGAAGTAGAATTAAAAGAATTGGCGTCTATAATAAGAAATAAAATAATAGAAACCGTTAGTGAAACTGGTGGCCATTTATCATCAAATTTAGGTATTGTAGATTTAACAATTGCTTTACATAAAACTTTTGATAGTCCTAAAGATAAAATTATATTTGATGTCTCACATCAAACATATGCTCATAAAATGTTGACAGGACGCATATTAGATGAAACTACATTACGAAAATATAACGGAATAAGCGGCTTTGCGAAAAAAAGTGAAAGCGAACATGATGCTTTTGAAGGTGGACATAGTTCAACGTCAATTTCAGCTGCAATAGGACTAACATATGCGAAAGAATATGATGATAGCATTGGAGAAATAGTTGTTGTAATTGGTGATGCTTCAATAACTAATGGATTATCATTAGAAGCTCTTAATTTTTTAGCTACTCAACCAAATCGTAAAGTAATAATCATAATTAATGATAATGATATGAGTGTAACTCGTAATGTTGGTGGCTTAGCTAAAACTTTCAATAAAATAAGAGTTAAACATAATTTATCTATAAAACCAAAAGTTTTAAAAAATTTCTATTTTAGAGTTAAAAGTTCAATAAAATCATTTGTTTATCCAATTCCTAATATTTTTTCAGCTATGCAATATAAATATTTTGAAGGAATTGATGGACATGATTTCAATCAATTAAATTATTATTTAGAATATGCAAAAAAATCTACTCGAAGTGTAGTTTTACATGTAAAAACTATAAAAGGGAAAGGGTATGAATTTGCAGAAAAAGATCAAGATGGAAAGTGGCATAGCATTGCTCCATTTGATGTAAATACAGGAATGATTAAAACGAATCCTGGTCAAATAGTTGGTGAGCATTTAAGTAGATATTTGATTCAAAAATCTATTAATGATGAAAAAATCTATGTTATTTCTCCTGCTATGATTCCTGGATCAGGACTTAATTCATATCAAGCTGCATTTCCTAATAAGTTATTAGATGTAGGTATTGCAGAAGAAAATGCCGTAGTTATGGCTAGTTCAATGGCTCAAAATGGATTAACGCCAATTGTTTTTATGTATTCAACCTTTTTACAAAGAGCATATGATGAAATATCTCATGATGTTGCAAGAAGCAATACTCCGGTAGTTTTTTGTATAGATCGAGCGGGAATTGTTGCTGATGATGGTGATACACACCAAGGTATTTTTGATATTGCTTTTTTAAGTACTATTCCAAATATTACTATTACAATGCCATCTTGTATAGAAGAAGCACAAAAGTTATTAGAACTTGGAATGACTAAAAAATATGGACCTTTTGTAATTAGATATCCAAAAAGTTTATTACTAAATTCACAATTAAATGATTTTGAATATGGTTCATGGCAGATTATTAAACCAATTCAAAAAGTTAATATTATTACTTATGGTTCAGATGTATATGGTTTATACGAATGTCTATTAAAAGAAAACCTAGCAGATAGTGTTGGATTGATAAATGCTAGATTTATTAAACCATATGATGAAGAATGCTTAAAAAATATTATGACTGAAAGTGATAAAATAATTGTTTACGAACAAGTCGTAAAAGATGGATCATTAGGGTCAAAAATAAAAGAATTTTTATATGATAAAAAATATCGACGTAAATTTAAACATTTTTGTTTAAATGATACATTCTTAGAAACTGGTAAAGTGGAAGAATTAAAGAAAAAATATAAAATTGAGTATGAACAAGTAATCAAAGAAATAAAAAAATAGTGTGGTGATAGAATGTTAGCAAGTCTAACTGTACAAAATTTTGCAATTATATCAAATATAAATATCGATTTTGATAAAGGATTAACTATCTTAACTGGTGAAACAGGAGCAGGGAAATCTTTAATAATTGATGCTATTGGATTACTATTTGGTAATCGTGCTTCAACTAGCATGATTAGAAGTGGTTGTACAAAAGCAATAGTAGAAGGTGTTTTTGTTGATTGTGGATCTACAGTTATGGATATAATAAAAAAATATGATTTAGATACCCTAGATGATGGAGTAATTGTAGTAAGACGTGAAATTAATGAAAATGGTAAAAGTTTGATTCGTGTTAATGGATCTGTAGTTACTTTAAATCAATTATCTGAAATTACATACTATTTAGCTGATATTCATACCCAACTTGATACTAAAAAATTATTTGATGTCAACAACTATGTTAATTTTATTGATGATGCATCTAGTTTAGGAATATTAGATGAATATCATAATAGATTAAATTTATATAAAAATAATTTAAATTTATATTTTAGTAAAAAACAACAAATTGAAGAAGATGCAGAAAATCTAGATTACTTAAAATACCAATTAAATGAATTAAATAATGCTTCTTTAGTAGAGAATGAATTATCTGAAATTGAAAATAAGATTAATGAATTAAATAACTATGAACATATTTATAAAGGTTTAAGTAGTGTAAAAACTGCTTTTTCAGATAATGATATAGTTGGTTCATTATATATTGTTAAACAAAATTTAGCTAAACTTAAAGATTTATCTGATGGTTATCAAGATATTTTTGAAGTTAGTGAAAATTTATATTATGAACTTGAAGCATTAGAAGAAGATGTAATTACTAAATGTGGTAATTTAGAGTTTGATGAAAAAATGCTAGATAAATTAAATTCTCGTTATTCTTTTATAAAAGAATTAATGAGAAAGCATCGAAAAAGTTTTGATGAATTAATAGAATATCAAAATGAACTTAATGAAAGAGTTAATAATTTTGAAAAAAATGATATTTTGTTAGAAGACTATTATAAAAATGTAGTTTCTTCATATAATAATTTAAAAGAAGTTACAAACTTATTAACAAGTATAAGAAAGAAAAATGCTGAAAGTTTAAAAGAAAATATTTTAGAAACTTTAAAATCATTATATCTAGAAAAAGTGCAATTAGATATTAGATTTAATGAGTATATTTTTAAAAATGAACTTGATGATAGTATTTTTAAAGAAGACGGTGCTGATATTGTTTCTTTCTATATTTCATTTAATGTTGGAGAACCATTAAAAGATTTATCGAAGGTTGCATCAGGTGGTGAAATGTCGAGAGTTATGTTAGCTTTTAAAGTTCATTTATTAAAAAATTTAGGATTATCAACTATTATATTTGATGAAATAGATACTGGTGTAAGTGGGACAGTCGCAAAGAGTATGGCTGATAAATTAAAAATTATCAGTAAAGATACTCAGGTTTTATCGATTACACATTTACCTATTGTGGCATCTGCTGCTGATAATCATCTATTTATTAGTAAACAAATTGAAGATAATAGAACAATAACATCTATTAAAGAGTTATCATACGAAGAGCGAATTGAAGAAATTGCGATGATGATTTCATCACAACGTGATGATATAACATCTCAAAGACTTGCAGAAGATATGATAAAATCTTATAAATAAAATACAAAAAGTGTCTTTAATGCCAATTTTTAAAGATACTTTTTTTATTTTTTATGGGAATAATAATAAAGGAATAAAATTAAAAAATTCCAAAAAGGAGGGGAAAATATAAAAACTTTATTTAAAAAAATTGCTTTTGTTTTAACCTTATTATTATCAATTTTTTTGTTTACATCTACTGATTTTGTATATGCCAAGGAAAGTATAAAACTTATACCAGGGGGAGAATCAATAGGTATAAAGTTAAATACTGGAGTATATATTGCTGGAAAATACCAAGTAGATACTATCGATGGTAAAATAGAACCATGGCGTAAAAGTGATATTGAAATTGGTGATAAAATAGTTATGGTTGATAACGCTAATGTAGTTAATAATTTAGATTTAATTAATAATATCAATAATAGTATAGATGAAGAAGTGATTTTAACGATTCAAAGAGGTAGTCTCAGATTTGATACACCCATCCAAATTGTGAATACCAAATTAAATCAAAAATCGATAGGATTATACATTAAAGATAAATTATTAGGTGTTGGTACATTAACATTTATCAATCCCAAAACTAAGCAATTTGCATCATTAGGTCATGGTGTAATAGATGAAAGAGTATTGATAGGACAAATTAGTGGTGACTTGTTATACTCTAATATTGATTCCATAAAAAAAGCCACTCCAGGTAATCCAGGAGAGAAAAAGGCTACTCTAAGTACATCTGTAATAGGATCATTGTCTAACAATAATGCTACTGGATTATATGGAGATATTTTAATTAATAGCCTTTTATCTAAACCTCAAATAGAAGTGGGAACACAAAATGATATTAAAGTAGGTAAAGCAAAAATATTAACCGTTATTAGTGATGACAAGGTATCAGCATATGATATTGAAATAATAGAAGTATTAAAACAAAATACTAGAAACGTAAAAGGAATTAAAATAAAAGTCACTGATCCTATTTTAATTGAGAAATGTGGTGGAATAATTCAAGGTATGAGTGGTAGTCCAATAATTCAAAATAATAAACTAATAGGTGCGGTTTCTCATGTTACAATAGATGATCCATTAATTGGTTATGGTATTCATATTGAATGGATGTTAAGTGATGAAAATTATTAGTTTAACTACTAATGATTTAATTCGACAAAATAATCAAATAAAATACATTTTAAAATGAAAATAGTGTCATAAAGTATAAAAACATTCCTAAAAACACTTTAAAAGTAAAATTTAAGTATTCAAATAATTGCATAATGATGTATAAAATGATAGAATTATTTTTGTATGTAGGGGGTGTAAACATGCAAAAAATACGCTTAATGGTTGCGGAAGAGGCACAAGAGCATCTGGAAACCATAAAAAATTATTTTATAAACTTTGATGAGATTTCTATTATAGGAACTCATACAGATGGTAATAGTTTACTAAATGCATTAAGAGTCACACAAGTAGATGTGTTATTATTAGATTTAGTAATGCCATACTGTGATGGAATGAAAGTTTTAGAGGAGTTAAAAACAAGAAAGGAAAAATACTGTCAACCACAAAAAATAATAGTTATGACACAATTTATGAGTAATTATATAAGTGGTAAGTTAAATCAGTATAATGTAGACTACATTATAATGAAACCTCTAGAACTTAAAAATTTTCATCAATTATTGATAGGCTTAAATGAGGATTTTAAGTTTACTAATGATAATGGAACAATTGATTTGGATACTGAAATTACAACTTTATTACATGAAGTAGGTGTACCTGCTCATATTAAAGGTTATTTATATCTAAGAGAATCAATAACTATGGTATATCATAATTTAGATTTACTTGGTTCTATTACAAAAATCTTATATCCAGAAGTTGCTATTAAATATTCGACAACTGCATCTAGGGTAGAAAGAGCTATTAGGCATGCGATTGAAGTTGCTTGGATAAGAGGTAATGTAGATGCTATAAGTGATATTTTTAGTTATACTATTAGCTATAACAAATCTAAACCTACGAATTCAGAATTTATTGCAATGATTGCTGATAAGTTAAGATTAGAACATAAGAAACAAAGAAAATTAAAATTAGCAATATAAAAAGGTCACAAAATTGTGACCTTTTTGTTTTATCCTTGAATTAATGCGTAGATTAACCCTGCTAAAGGTAAAAGAACTGTTCCAGCAACGATTAAGGCAACAACAATTTTACCCCAAACAGTTTTACTAGGAGAACCATGAACTACATATTCATTATCTCCATTTGCTTTTGTGCGTTTTTCTAGATAATTTTCTTTTTGTTTATTTTCATTGTTATTTTTAGCCATAATAAACTCCTTTTTTGATATTAAAATAAAATACTATAACTATTATATCATATTTTTTAAAAATGTCAAAGTATTTTAATTAATTATTTTAAAATTAAATGATTTAGTTGTTAAAGTTTTTTAATTATGTTATAATGATTCCAATAGGAGAGTTGATTATGGGTAATGGTAAAATTATTTTCCATATAGATATGAATTGTTTTTATGCTAGTTGTGAACTTGCATTGTTGCCGGAACTTAAAAATTCTCCTGTAGCAGTAGCACCATATGCGAGTAGAAGAAAAAGCATTATATTAAGTGCAAATTATGAAGCAAGAAAATATGGGGTTAGAGCTGCAATGAGTGTGAGTGAGGCTCAAAGGATTTGCCCTAATATAGTCATTTTGGAATCACATATGGAACTATATTCAGAGTTTTCACAAAAATTTTTTGATTATTTCTTTAGTATAACACCATTAGTTGAGCCAGCAAGTATTGATGAAGGTTATTTGGATGTAACTGAAGTATGTAAAAATATTAATGCAGTTGATCTAGCAAAAAAGATACAAAAAGATTTAATGGACTTATATAGTTTACCATCTAGTATTGGAATTGCTCCAAATAAGGTTTTAGCTAAGATTGCCTCAGATATGAAAAAACCATTAGGAATTTCCATTCTACGTAAAAGAGAAGTGCCTAATATTTTGTGGCCAATGCAGGTAGATACATTACCTGGGGTAGGTAAGAAAACTTTACCGCTTTTAAAGATGCTAAATATTAACACGGTTGGTGATTTAGCTAATTATAAGGATTTCAAAGTACTAGAAGAAGTACTTGGTCCAACTAATAGTAGATCACTAATAGCTTTAGCACATGGTGAAGGATCCAATGTCATAGATGTTAATAGATTCAGTGAAAACTCATCTATTAGTAATTCACAAACATTTGATAATGATGAATATGATATAAGTAATATGAAAAGTGTTTTGAAAATTTTAAGCAATTCAGTTAGTTATAGATTGGAGAAAGCTAAAAATAAAGCATACACTTTTACAGTACAAATTAAATATAGCAATTATCATTCTGTCAGCAGATGTAGAACACTAAATAATCCTATTAATAATGCTAAAGAAATGTATTTATTGTTAGAAGATATATTTGATGATTTATATGATGTAGATTCACCAATTAGATTAGTGGGGGTTTCTGCTAGTAAATTAATTACTTATAATGATGAGATATATCAAATCAGTATATTTGATAATTTAGATGAAAATGAGAAAAAGCAATCAATTAATAATTTACTTTCTAATTTACAAAATACTTTTGGTAAAACAGTAATTAAACAAGGTATAGATGAAAAAAACTCAGATTATTTTAAATATGATAAAAGTTATAAGATAAATAATAGAAATGGATGAGAAAATGGAAAATAAAAAAATTGTAAATATTTCAAAAAATACTTTTATTAGTGTAGTTATTATTTTATTTGTTTTAATCTTAATGTCTATTGGGTTAACATATCTTATTCCTAAAGGTATTATGATTGACAATAACTATCAAGTGATAGAAGATGCTAATGGAATTGCAATATGGAAAGGTTTGTTGTCGCCTTTTTTAGTGCTTGGTAGTTCAGATGGAGTAACGTTAATTGTTCTTTGTGTTTTCTTGACTATTGTGACAGGGGTATTTCAAGTATTAACAGATACTAATGGAATAGGAATGATAGTTAATAAATTAATTAAAAAGTTTGAAAACAAGAAGAAGTTACTTATTTCAATTATAGTACTTGTATTTATGTGCTTTGGATCTTTTTTTGGATTATATGAAGAAACTTTAGCATTATTACCATTAATTATAACAATAACGATATCATTAGGTTATGATTCATATACGGCATTTTTAATATGTACTATTGCTACTGGTTTTGGATTTTCAGTAGCAATGACAAACCCTTTTACTATTATAGTAGCTTGTGAACTAATAGGGGCTAGTGTTGTAAAAGGTATGTGGTTTAGGGTACTTACTCTTATTATAGTTTATCTATTACTACTTGGTTTTGTATTTTTACATATAAGAAAAATTGAAAAAAATAAAGAAAAGGTAACTGAAAATTTAATAAATTCAAATAATGATGTACTTGTTCCAAATGAAATAACATATGATAATAAAATATTTTATTCGAATCTAATATTTTTATTATCAATATTATTTACAATTATTGTCTTTACACTGATACCTGCGTTGTCTGGATATACAGTGGTAGGTTTAATAATTGTATTCCTATTTGGAGGATTGATTGTTGGTAATATTAATGCAAAAGGAGACTTTAAAACTGTATTAGTTAGTTTTAAAAAAGGTATTGTTTCTGTTTTACCGGCCATTTTACTTGTATTAATGGCATCAAGTATTAAATATATTTTAGTAGAAGGTCAAATTATCGATACTATTACTAACTATATGATAGAAGCAACTGCTAATAAACCAACAATAATGGCAATATTTGTTATTTTAGTTTTAGTTTTGATTTTAGAATTCTTTATTAGTTCTTCAACTGCTAAAGCAATTATTGTTATGGGAGTCTTAGGTGGATTAATAGGAAATATCAATGTTTCTAAAGAATTGTTGGTATTAATATATACTTATGGAGATGGTTTTACTAATACATTATTTCCAACTTCACCTGTCTTGTTAATTGCGTTGTCTCTTACAGGAATGAGTTATTTTAAATGGTTGAAAAAATCAAGTATATTATTTATTATTTTATCCGTATTAGTTATTGGATTTTTATTATGTGCATATTTAATAAATTATTAATAAAGGAGAATGAATATGGGATTATTTAGTGCAATTAGAAAACAATTATTAAAAGTTATAGAATGGAAAGATGAAACTACTAATACGTTAGTTTATCGTTATCCTATCAATGAAACTCGTGATGAAATTATGAATGGTTGTCAATTAATTGTTCAAGAATCACAAGTTGCTATTTTAGTTAAAGAAGGACAAATTGGAGATGTGTTTGGACCAGGTAGACATAAATTAGAAACTAAAAATTTACCTGTTTTAACAAAAATTGCTGGTTGGAAATATGGATTTGATTCTCCATTTAAAGCAGATGTTTATTTTGTAAATACTAAACAATTTATAGATCATACTTGGGGTACAACAAATCCCGTTATGATGAATGATGCAGAGTTTGGTCCTGTTCGTATTAGAGCATTTGGAAAATATGCGTTCCGTGTAGTAGATGCTGCATTATTTATGAAAGAAATCTTTGGAACTAAGAAAGATTACTCAACAGAATCTTTAACTCAATATTTTAAGAGTATGGTAGTTACTGGATTTAGTAGTACACTTTCAAAAGCAAAGATTCCAGTATTAGAAATTGCTAGTAAATATTATGAATTAGCTGAACAAATTAGATTACAAATAGATGTAGATTTCAATGAAATGGGTCTTACATTAACTGAATTATTTATTGAAAATGTTTCATTACCTACAGAAGTAGAAGCTGTTATTGATAAACGTACATCAGTTGGAATTATGAGTGATAAAATGGCAAGTTACGCTACATATGAAGCAGTAGGAGCAATGCGTGATGCTGCTAATAATGAAGGTGGTTTTGCTGGTGCTGGTGTAGGAATTGGGGCTGGAGTTCAGTTAGGAACAATAATGGGAAGTGCATTAAATAACGCACAAGATGCTCCTAAAACAACTCCTAATGTAGAAGGAAAGGTTTGTTCAAATTGTAAAGCAAATGTACCTGCTACATCTAAATTCTGCCCAGAATGTGGTAATAAAATGCCAACTGAAAAGTTCTGCCCAGAATGTGGTAACAAAGTTTCATCTACATCAAAATTTTGCCCAGAATGTGGTAAGCAATTAAATTAATAAGGAAAAAATATGCAAGAAAAAATAGAAAAAGAAGCACTACATGATATTTATGAGTGTCCTAGTTGTGGTGCCAATTTAAAATATTCTCCTGATGAAGAGGCATTACTATGTGAATATTGTAAAAAGGTTATAAGCTTAAAAGGAGAATCTTCAGAGGAAGAACTTGATTTTTTAAGTAATGCTGAAAAAGATACAAACGATTGGGCAGATGAAACAGTTATAGTAGGATGTGATAATTGTGGTGCTAGAAATGTTGTATCTAAAAAAGATATTACTAGCCATTGTCCATTTTGTGGATCAGCTGCCGTTATTAAAGTCGATGAATTAGTAGGAGAAAAACCAAATAGAGTAATCCCTTTCAAAATAGGAAAAGAAGGGGTAATTAAAGCTTATAAATATTGGATTAAAAAGAAACTTTTTGTACCATCAAAAGTTAAAAAGGAAATTCCTAATCCAATATTAAATGGCGTTTATATTCCAACCTGGACATACGATACTGATACTATTTCTGCATATAATGGACGTTTAGGAGATAGATATACTGTAACAGTAGGAACAGGTAAGAATCGTCATACTGAAACTAGGATTAGATATTTCTATATTAAAGGGGTACATAGTACATCTCTAGATGATATTTTAGTGTGTTCAGGTAAAAAACTTGAACAAAATGTTCTTGATAAATTATCTCCTTATGATACTAATGCTTCATATGTATATGATGAACGCTATTTAGCAGGTTTTGCTGCTGAACATTATGATTTATCACTAAAAGATGGATGGGAAGTAGCTAAGAAAAAAGCAAAGAAAGTTATTGAAAGAGAAATCTTAAGTAAATATAGCTATGATTTAGTAGATAACTTAAATGTCAACACTACTTTCGATGAAATAACATATAAATATGTTATATTACCAGTTTGGATATGTTATTATAGTTATAATAACAAAAAATATCAATTTATAGTAAATGGTGAAACCGGTAAAATTATAGGTAAGGCTCCAGTTTCTCCAATTAAAGTTAGTATTTTAGTTTTAGTAATTATTTTAGTAATAATTGGTATATTATTATTTTTTGGTGGATTTGGTATTTAGATGAAAAATAATATAGTAGACTATTTAACAAAGGAAATTAAAAGTAGTAAAAACAATTTAAACGATACTTTCAATATAGGTGGAACATTTGTTTCCAAAACTAGTGGAATTATATCAGGTGTAGAAATATTCATTCAAATATTGGAAAAAATAAATCGTGAAAATAAAATCTATCATATAAAAGATTCAAAAGATTTAGTTAATCGTGGAGATTCAATTGTTAGCATTAGAAGTAATTCTAATGATATTATTGGAATAAAGACCCTAGGTGAGAATTTACTATCTTCTTTAAGTAGTGTGTCTACCACAATGTCTAAATATCTTCAAGAAATTAAAGATTTAGAATGTGATGTTTATGTTTTCCAAAATATTACTTCAAATATTGGAGAATTATATGATGCTGCAGTAGAAGATGGTGGAGGAAAAGTTTTATATACAAATAAATATTACTTACCTTATCTAATTTGGTCAAAAGAAGAAATTGATAAATACTTTGAAAATATTTCGCCAGATGAAGAAGTTTATGTAGAAGTTAAAAATATAAATGAATTTCAAAGAGCAGTATCATATCCATGTACACATATTGTATGTGTGGATTTTGATGTTGAAAGTATTGAGATTGCTAATGCTAATAAAAGAGATAAAATTGTAGGAATTAGATCTAATTTAACATTTGCTAATATTCATAGTTTTGCTAAAGATAATATAGATTTTGTTATTATTGATAATTTCTATCGTAATTTAAAAAAATTTGAAGTTGAATTCAAGTATTTTGAAAACTAAAAAGGGTCATTTGACCCTTTTTTTCTTGAAAGATAAATTGACACCTAAAATTCCTCCTGTCATAGAAGAACACAAGAAACACGTATATTTACCAATTAAAAATAAATTTATACTATTTTTTGTAAACAACCCAATTATTAAAAATAAAGACAAAATGATTAAAGCTGAAGATAGTCCAGAAAACCATCCGTTTTTCTTTTCCCTATGTCCGCATATAATACCTAGTATAAAGAACAATAAGATTCCCAATAAAAAGAGGAAGGTTCTATTAAAATCTTGTTCATTTGGTATTAAATTTATCATTATAAAAATCGTATAAATTACCATTAAAATACTCAAAATAATTATAAAGGAAAATAATTCTTTTAATTTTAAAACTAACCAATTCATATATTCACCAATTAAGTATATGAATTAGGAATGGTTATTAGAAGGTGAGTAATGGAAATATTTAGAATTTTATTAAGAACTTTCATTGGATATTTTATTTTAGTAGCAATGTTAAAAATAATGGGTAAAAGAGAAATAGGACAATTAAGTTTATTTGATCTGATTATTTTTCTGTCAATTGCAGATATTATGGTTATTGGAATAGAAAACTATGAATTAAATTATTTATATGTTATTTTACCAATTATATTAGTTACATTATTACAAAAGGTTATCGCTTTTTTAATATTAAAATTTACTAAATTAAGAAAACTTTTTGATGGGAAGGAATCGATAATTATTTATAAAGGTAATATTAATATAAAGGAAATGAAAAAACTATGTTATAATTTCGATGATTTAGTGATACAATTGCGACAAAAGGATATTAAAAGTATTATGGAAGTAGAATATGCAATTTTAGAAAATAATGGCAAATTAAGTGTTTTTAAGTATAATGACACTAATGTATTTCCAATTCCTATTATAATAACCGGAAAAGTTGAAAAAGAATATTTAAAGTTATTAGGAATAGATATGAAATGGATAGAAAAAGAGGTAAAAAAACAAAATTACCTATTAGAAGAAATAAATTGTGCTTATTATCAGGATAATAAACTAATTATAGTAGATTCTTAGTTTTTTATAAAATTGATGTTTATTAAATTAAAACAATAACATAATCCTAAAAAAATAATTGTTATTAAGATTGAATTTATTAAATAGTTTAGATTTAAAAAATTAATAATATAATTCATATTAATAGTTATTATTGTTATTAGTAATATTTTAACTAAATTCTTAATATTTAATTTATATTTTGTATATTTAAAAACAACATAAATTATAACTAATGAATGAAGGATCATAGTGATTAAAATTGCGTAAAAAATACTATTCAA
>JAEIGA010003312.1_pt1 | contig 25284 bp, 13 predicted proteins | sample 9270691 | NCBI WGS metagenome assembly JAEIGA01 (sample SAMN17057246, study PRJNA624740) | gut metagenome | biome: biome; isolation source: fecal sample | host: Bos grunniens | place: China: Xizang | collected 2019
ATATAGAGGCAGTTAATGTGAGTATGACCACTGGATCTTCACTGATTATAGGTAGTACGGCTCTATTTGGTATTAAAACTAAATTGCAGTTTGGTAAACTCACTGCAACAGCACTCGCTTCTCAACAAAATTCAGAATCAAAGACGGTTAACACAAAGGGTGGTGCTCAAACTACCGAGTTTGAGGTAAATGCAGATGAGTATGACCAAAATAGGCACTATTTTCTATCTCACTATTTTCGTGACAACTATGATCAATTTGCGTCAAAATTGCCTTATGTGTCATCGGGCGTAAATATTACGCGCATAGAGGTGTGGGTGACTAATAAGAGTGGAAATTATAATCAGGCACGAAATGTGGTTGCCTTTATGGACCTCGGTGAGAATCGCCGGTTGGCAAATAACCATTGGATTCCAAATCAAACATTTAACAATCCAGCAAACTCATCTAACAACTTGTTGTCAACTATAAAAAGTGAATATCCCTCTGCTCGTGATATTAATAAAGTAACACAAGCATTGGAACCACTTTCGGTTTATGGATTTAATGGGGGTAGAGATTTTGAAAAAGTAGAAAGTGCTCGCTTGTTGTCAGAGTCGGAATATACCCTTAACTCAACTTTGGGTTATATCTCAATAAAGAGTGCGCTCAATGCTGATGAGGTTCTTGCAGTAGCCTATGAATATACTTATAATGGGCAAGTGTATCAAGTCGGGGAGTTTTCGGGAGATGTTACATCAACTGATAATTCACTTTATGTAAAGATGCTAAAAAGTACTACAGTTGCACCTCGTTTACCTATGTGGGACTTGATGATGAAGAATGTTTATTCACTTGGCGCATATAAAATCCAAAAAGATAAATTCAAACTTAATATCAAATACTTAAGTGATACAACAGGCACAAAGATAAATTATTTACCTGTTCCAGGATTGAATAATCAATCATTGTTGCAAGTGATGAACGTTGACCGTATTGATAACAATGAACAATCAAATCCCGACGGATTTTTTGATTACATTGAAGGTTATACCGTACTATCAGCAACTGGTCGAATAATATTCCCTGTTGTCGAGCCATTTGGTTATCATCTTGAGGCAAAAATTGGTAATCCTGAACTGGCAAAACAATACGTATATAATGAGTTGTATGACTCAACACTTGTTGTGGCGCGACAATTTGCCGATAAAAATAAGTTTATTCTTTCGGGTGAATATCAGGCGTCTAACGGCTCACAAATTAGGTTGAATGCAATGAATGTGCCTCGTGGTTCGGTCGTTGTTACAGCTGGTGGAGTAACACTTGTTGAGAATAGCGATTATACTGTTGACTATTCAATGGGTATTGTAACTATTACCAATCAAAGTATCATTGACTCAGGTCAAAGTATTAGCGTCTCTCTTGAAAATCAGTCTATGTTTAGCACTCAGCGTAAAACATTATTAGGTCTTGATTTGCAATATCAGTTTAACAAAGATTTCAATATTGGTGCAACAATTATGCACTTTTCCGAGAAATCATTGACAGAAAAGGTAAGCATTGGTGATGAGGTTATTAATAATACTATATGGGGCGCAAATTTATCATATAAGACTGATTTTATGTGGCTCACTAATTTGCTTAACCTAATACCTACGGTCAATGCAACCCAACCTTCAAGATTCAATCTCACAGGTGAGTTTGCTCAATTAGTGCCACATAAACAAGATGTTGGTTCAAATAAAGGTAGTTCGTATGTAGATGATTTTGAATCGTCGCAGACTGGTGTTGATTTGCGTTCACCTTATTCGTGGTTTTTAGCATCAACGCCTTATGAGCAAGGAACAAATGCACTGTTCCCAGAAGCACAATTTGCAAATAATGTAGATTATGGTAAAAATCGTGCGTTAATTTCGTGGTATTATATTGATCGCATGTTTACTCAACGCAATTCAAGTCTTGCTCCTGGATATATTAAAAGTGACCTTGAGCAGTTATCAAATCCGTATGTGCGCGAAGTTACATCTCAAGAAATTTTCCCTGGTCGAGAATTGAGCTATGGTGAGTCTTCTATTATACAAACACTAAACTTATCATATTACCCAACTGAGCGTGGACCTTATAACCTTGATGCAACAAATATTGATGAACAAGGGAATCTACTTTATCCCGAAAAACGATGGGGTGGTATTATGCGCAAATTGGATAATACTAACTTTGAACAATCAAATATTGAATATCTTCAATTCTGGATGATGAATCCATTCCTCGATGAGTCAAACCCTAATTATGAAGGTGGGGACTTATATATTAATTTCGGGGAAATGAGTGAAGATATATTGAAAGATGGTTTGAAATCATACGAAAATGGTTTGCCAGTTGATGGTGACCAACAATATATAAAATCAACAGTATGGGGTAAGGTGTCAAGTCAAAATTCCTTGACTTATGCTTTTGATAATACAGCAGGTGCTCGTTTGGCTCAAGACTTAGGCCTTGATGGATTGAGTAATGATGAAGAGTTTCAATATGAGTCATATTCAACCTATCTTGAGCAATTGCGTCAAAAATTATCACCAAATACGATTGCGCAAATGCAACTTGATAAATTCTCTCCATTTAATGACCCTGCTGGAGATAATTATCACTTCTTCCGTGGATATGATTATGATGAAGAGAGAATGTCAATATTAGAACGATATAAACATTACAATGGGGTAGAGGGTAACTCACTTTCTCCTGAAGATAGTAATGAACCATTATATCAATCATCGCGTAGCGTTCCTGATGTTGAAGACGTGAATCAAGATAATACGCTCAATGAATATGAACGATATTTCCAATATAAAGTCTCTATTCGCCCTGAGGATTTGGTTGTTGGTAAAAACTACATTACCGATAAACAAGTTTCATTAGTGCGCACTCGTGACGGAAAAGACCAAGAAGTTGAATGGTATCAATTCAAAATACCGTTGAGTGACTATGAGCGAGTTGTAGGTTCAATTAATGATTTCTCTACAATACGATTTGCTCGTATGTTTATGACTGGTTTCAAACGTGAAACCCACTTGCGTTTTGCTACACTAGAACTTGTCAGGGGAGAATGGCGCACTTATGATTTTAATCTTAACAATCGTGGCGATGCTCCGGCTGAAGGACAACTTGATGTATCGGTCGTTAATATTGAAGAAAATGCAAGTCGTCAACCAGTAAACTATGTGCTTCCCCCAGGTGTAACACGTATCGTTGACCCAGGCCAATCTCAAATTACTCAATTAAATGAACAATCAATGATGATGCGAGTTAATGGATTGCAAGCAGGTGATGGTCGTGGTGTATATAAGAACACTCAACTTGATTTGCGTAATTACAAAAAACTCCAAATGTGGATTCACGCTGAAAGCTTGATTGATGATGTAACAAATCTTCGTTCGGGAGAATTGTCTATGTTCATTCGTTTGGGTACAGACGTAAAAAATAACTTCTATGAATACGAAATTCCATTGACATTAACACCTCATGGAAAGTACAATACATATTCAACTTCTGACCAATATGCAGTGTGGCCTGCAAGTAACTTCCTTGACTTAAATCTTCAATCACTTGTTGACTTGAAGAAAGAACGCAATATGGCAAAAAATCAAGAGGGAAGTGGAGTTGGTTATGCGACTTTATATACAGGGCGTGACCCTAATAATGAAAATAATCGCATGGCTGTATTAGGTAACCCATCGTTGAGTGATGTAAGAGTGATATTGGTGGGAGTCCGTAATAATTCAAGTACAACAAAAGATGGTATTGTGTGGCTCAATGAATTGAAAGTTACTGACTTTGAGAATGAAGGAGGTTGGGCTGCTAAAGCAAATGCTACTCTTGGAGTTTCAGATGTTGCTACATTAAACGTAGGTACTCATATTGAAACTGCTGGATTTGGAGGAGTTGACCAAACGCTTAATTCGCGTAGAATGGATGATTACGAGCGATATAATGTTGCTGTTCAAGCCGATTTGGGAAGATTCTTGCCAGAAAAAGCGAAATTGAAAGCTCCAGTTTATTACTCTATGTCGAAAGAAAAGACATCGCCAAAATACAATCCTCTTGATCAAGATGTGCTCTTAAAGGATGCCTTAGATGCGACTACAACTGAGGAAGAAAAGGATTCAATTGAAGCATTTGCAATAGAACGCACAACGATTGAAAACTTTAGTATCTCAGGATTGAAGTTTGATGTTCAAAGTAAAAATCCTATGCCTTGGGACCCTGCAAACTTTACGTTAAACTTCTCATTTAGTAAGCAAGCTAAGATGGACCCAACTACTGAATATGAGTACACAAATGATTATCGAGGTAGTTTCCAATATTCATATAGCCCTTATGTAAAAGGACTTAAACCTTGGTCGTGGATAAAGAGTAAGAATAAAAATCTAAAATTCTTAAAGGATTGGGAATTGAATTATCTTCCCAACACAATCTCTTTCCTCACATCAATGTCGCGTTATTATTACGAGCAACAAACTCGTAGTGAAGTTGATGTTATGTTCCAATTGCCTGTATCTGTAAGTAAGAATTTCTTGTGGGATAGACAATTGGCCATAACTTGGAACTTGACAAAACAATTGAGTTTTACATTTAATTCTAATACATCGGCACGTATAGAAGAACCTATTGGAGCTGTTAATAGAAAACTTTTCCCTGATGCATATAAAGAATGGAAAGACTCTATTTGGCAAAATGTACTTCAAATGGGTACTCCTTGGTCATATAATCAAACATTTACTGGTTCTTATAAGTTGCCATTTAGCAAAATTCCTGTGTTGGATTTCTTGACAGGTTCAATAAGTTACAATGCAATTTATAAATGGGATAAAGGGGCTCAAGTTGAAGATGTAAATCTTGGAAACACTATTTCAAACCAAGCATCTTGGAACGCTGATGGACGTGTTAATTTTGAAGCATTATATAAGAAAATCCCATATCTTAAAGATGTAGAAAAACGTTTTACATCAACTCGTAAATCAACAAGTAATCGTAAACCAAAGAAATTTGAACGAACATACAAGTTACAACAAGATACAACATTAGTAATTAAACATAATCTTCGTTCTAAGAAGGTAAAGGTTTCGGCTAAAACTACAAAGAATCAACCGTTTACAGTTAAAACTCGAGTAATTGATGCAAATTCTGTTGAAATCCTTACTAAAGGAGATCAAAATATTAAATTTACTGTAACCGAGGTAATAACTGATGAATATACACCATGGCGAAATATTGCCGATTATGCTACTCGATTTGTGTTAATGACCAGAAATGCAAGCATTAGATATCGTACTTCTCAGTCTATGTCATTACCATTATTTTCTCCTGAGATAGGTAATGTGTTTGGACAAACAAATAGTTATGGACCAATGTCACCTGGGCTCGATTTTGCTTTCGGATTTACTGACGAATCATATATTGACAAAGCCCTTGATAGAAATTGGTTAATAACAGATAATGGGCAAACATCACCTGCTGTGTGGTCAAAAACTGAAGAGTTGAACTTAGAATTAAATCTTGAGCCAATTAGGGGGTTGAAGATTCAATTAACATCTAACCGAACTGATAATCGTACAAATCAAATTCAGTTTATGTATCAAGATGTGCCCACAACGCGTACTGGTAGCTTTACTATGACACATTGTGCTATTGCTACATCATTGCGGAGTGGAGGTAATGCTGAAAATGGTTATTATAACGAGTCGTTTAATACGTTCTTACATAATATCCCAGTAGTTGCTCAACGTTATGAACAACAATATTATGGAACAACTTATCCTTCAACTGGATTCATGCGCGATAATATTCATGCGGGAAATCCATTTGATCCTAATGTTGGAACTGTTAGCCAGACAAGTAGTGATGTGTTAATCCCAGCATTTATGGCAGCATATTCAGGTCGTGATGCTTCGAATATATATCTCAATGCATTCCCTTCATTTGCTAATGTGTTGCCAAACTGGCGTGTTACTTATGATGGGTTGATAAAAATAGGAAACTTGAAAAATATATTCAAGACATTTAAGATTACTCATGCTTATCAATGTACATATACAGTTGGTTCATATTCTTCATATCTCAATTGGGTAAGTTCTAATGGTGAGTTTGGGTTTACACTTGACGAAATGTCGGGTATGCCAGTGCCATCTTCTCCATATAATATCTCGTCGGTGGCAATTACTGAAAAATTTGCGCCATTGGTAGGGGTAAATGCTACATTAAAGAATGAGTTGCAATTTAATGCAGAATATAAAGATAGCCGTACACTTACTCTAAACTCAAGTGCAGGGCAGATTGTAGAAGCTACAAATAAAGCCTTGACAATAGGAGCTGGTTACAAAATTGTAGGTTTTAATACTGTATTGAAAATGAAGAAATCTACAGGTGTAAGTAATGACTTGACATTAAATGCCGATTTCTCATATCAACAAAGTCAAGCATTGATTCGCAACATTGAAAACAATTACACACAAGCTACAAATGGTACTCAGTCGCTCTCTATTAACTTTACGGCAAATTATGTAATGAGTAAGAGGTTGACTATTGGAGCATACTTTGATCATCAAGTAAATACTCCATTGGTGTCTTCATCGTCATATCCAACGTCAAATAGTAATTTCGGTATCTCGTTAAATTTGTCATTAGCAAGATAGTTGAGATATATTATATAAACAACAGCCTCAAATCACACGATTTGAGGCTGTTGTCATATTATGTGTAAGATTATTATTTACCATCGTAGCCCGAATCGATAAGAGTCTGTTGTGAATGATAAAAATCGGAGGTGAATAAATCTTTGAGAGTTGTCTCTGAATGCTTTTTAATATATGAATTGACGATTTTGTATCCGATATATCTGCCTAATCTTTCTGGAGCATCTTTGTGTATAATAGATGTATTTGGCGCTGGAGATAGTATTCGGTCAATGTCAAAATATGCAGTTGTATATAATAACTCCTTTGAAACTAAAACTTGCCATATTGTTTCTTCATTTTTGTTTGCCCATTCAAGTTCTTCTGTAGTATAACCCAATGCATCTTCTAATGAAGCATTTGGAACAAGCTGCATTTTAGCTTCAATAATGCTTCCAGCATATAGCATTTTGCTCAATAAATCATCATTGCCGTTTGTTTCAAATGTGATATTTGTACTAATCAAAGCTTCTACAATGTCATAAGTAATGAATCTTGCATCCTTATTTCGTTTGATATAGTCTTCAAACCCATTGTATGCTTCATGTTCAGCCCCTAAATAATGATTTAGTGCAATTAGTAATGTTGAATCGCATATATATATAGATTGACGATAAGGCGAAACAAATGAGTAAATCTTGTCTAATTTTACCTGAGGCAACTTTTGATTAAAGTTTTTATTTATAATACCCATATCACCCTCAATTGATTCAAGATTATGAAATTTATTTTCAACCTCAGGAGTGAACATTTTTATTGCCTCAGATGATACATATCTTATATATGCAGAATCGTCGGGGTGTCCAACGTTTAGCATAACAGTTATAGCATCTGCACCAAGAGACATTATGCTATCGTTAGTGGTAGCTTGAAAATCGCCATTTTGGGCTGATTTATATATCGCTTGGTCTAACCTATAAATTGTAAATGGAGGTGCATCGTTGTGGTTTGAAATAGATTGGTTGCACGATGTAGATAATGCAATTGTTGCTAGCAATAGAATTGTTCCAGATAGTATTTTTCTCATAATGATATTATAATTTATGCTACAAAGATAAGATATAATTCAACTAAAAGCACAAAATGCTATCCAATTTCTCCAATATTTGGGTATTATAGGTTAAAAATTGCTATAGAAAATGGATAATCAAGCGTAATTCACTAAATTTGCACTAATTTTTAGAAATGAAGAGTGCATTTAATTACATAATTAAAGTATCATTTGTAGTTGCGTTTTTAGTAATTACTCCCATTGCTATTTTTGCTCGAGATTTTGTAGTCGTAATAGATGCAGGTCATGGTGGCAAAGATTGTGGTGCTGTTGGCGAATATGCTCAAGAAAAAGATATAACATTAAACGTCGTAAAATTATTTGGCGAAAAAATCAAACAAGAATATGACGGAGTTAAGGTTGTGTATACTCGCGATAAGGATAAATACCTTACACTTCAACAAAGAGCTAAAATTGCCAATAATGCAAAGGGAGATCTTTTTATATCGGTTCATGTTAATTCAATTGACAAAAATTCTCCAGGTCGCACAAGTGTAGCAGGAGCATCTGTATATACTTTAGGTCTGCATCGTTCTGAAGATAATTTGGAGGTTGCAAAACGAGAAAACTCAGTGATTGAACTAGAACAAGATTATACTACGTCATATAGTGGTTTTGATCCCAATTCTCCTGAATCATATATTATATTTGAGATGAGTCAAAGCAAACACATGATGCAAAGTATTGAATTTGCAGGATTGGTTCAAGATGAATTAATAAATACGTCAAATCGAAAAGATAAAGGAGTGCGTCAAGCTGGTTTTTGGGTGCTATGGGCTACAAGTATGCCATCAGTGTTGATTGAATTGGATTTTATTTGTAATCCCACACAAGAACGATTTCTCGCATCAGACAATGGCCAAGAACAATTATCGCAGTCAATATTTAACGCATTTCAAATTTATTATAATACATATGGACAAGTATCGTCAGTTAAAAATGGCGATGCTGCGGATGTAAAATCTAAACGCATAAAGAAGACAAAAAATAATTCTAAAAAACAAGAATTGTCAAAAGAGGAAGAAAAACTATCTGCTGAAAATAAATCTGAAAACGAAAACATTAAGGTAGAAGCAAGTGTTGAAAAGCCAGTAATAAATGAAACTGAAGAGATATATCGCATACAAATTCTCACTAGTAATAAATTGCTCAAAGATGGCGATAGAGAATTTAAGGGTTTATCTCCAGTGTGGAAATATAAAGAGGGTGCAATTTATAAGTATACAGTAGAAGCCACAAATTCGATAAATGAAGCAAAAAAACTATTGAAAAAAGTACAGAAAAAATTCCCTCAGGCATTTATCGCAAAATTCCGTAATGGTAAAAGAGTAAAATAAACTGAACAATTTAATAAGTAAATAAGTTAAACAATAATATGAAAAAGATTTTCAAAAAAGAAGTTGTAATCGGCATAAGTGTTATCGTTGCACTTGTTGCTCTCTTTAGTGGAATTGAATTCCTTAAGGGTATAAATGTATTTAAACCCGAAAATCACTATTATGTATCGTATACAAATGTTGCAGGATTGGATATTGCTTCTCCTGTGAAATTAAATGGATATAAAGTAGGGCAGGTGTTGAATATTCAATATGAATACGATAATCCTGGTCATGTAATGGTTGAAATTAGCATTGATAAGGAGTTGCGTTTGCCTAAGGGAACAAAAGCAATGTTGACTGGAGATTTACTTGGCTCAGCATCCATTGTTTTGGAAATGGGTGAAAGTAAAGATTTTTATGATTATGGTGAAAAACTCAAAGGGGAAACGTCAGCTGGTTTAATGGATAACGTGTCAAATGATATCTTACCATCTGTAACAGCAATTATTCCTAAAGTAGATTCGCTTCTTACATCGGTAAATAGAATTGTTGCTGACCCTGCAATTTATGCTTCAGTGCAACGCTTAAATGATATTACTGCAAATTTAAGTGAAACAACAGCAAAACTAAATGCATTCGTAGGTACTTTAAAGCCCGTTATGACTAATGTAGATAGCATTACAGTGAACTTGAATGATATTTCAAATGATTTGGCAGTTGTATCAGAAGAGTTGAAATCTATGCCCCTTGATTCAACTATAAATAATATAAACGCAACAGCGAATAATTTGCAACATATTACAAACACTCTTAATAACTCAATTAATAATAATAACTCTACATTGGGCTTGCTCATGAACGATACTAAGTTGTATGATAATCTCAATGGTGCAGCTGGAAGTCTTGATTCATTATTGATTGATGTGAAGAAAAATCCTAAACGTTATATCTCAATTAAGTTGTTATAGTAACGCATAACTTTATTTATAATTATTCTAAATAAGATAAATATAAGTCGATAAATCAAATTTCGTATAAATACAATGATTTATCGGCTTATTTCTTAAAAAATAAGAGTGAAAATGCAAAATATCAAGTTTAATTATTTGAGATAATTATTTGTAAATCAATACTGAAAACATTAAACCTTAAAGTCTTAGTTTACTACAATTGTTAATAACTTCGTAAGTTGCTGTATTTCAATATAGTTGTAACTATATTATAAATTCCAAATATTTTTGCAATTGTTTTTATAAAAAAAACTCCTCAACTTTGTATTGAAAAGATTTGCAAAAACTACAACTAATTAATGGAAAAAAATCACCAACAATTATGGGAAGAATGTCTTCAAATCTTCAAAGATAATCTTCCTGTAGAACAATTTGACGCTTGGTTTAAGGATATTGTATCCTTGAGCTATGAGGATGGAGCCCTAAAGTTGGGCGTACCTTCTAGCTTCTTTGTAGAGCAGTTTGAAGAGAGATACTTTAAACTTATAGGTAGCGCTATTCGCAAAGTTTACGGACAAGGCGTTAAGTTATTCTATACTTACAACCAAGTTAAAGACGATCCTACTACAAAGATAGAAATTAAAACTTCTAATCCGAGTCGTCCTGTTGTAAACCATGTAGTAGCTCCTGCAAATCCTTTCGATCAACAAGTATTAGAAGAAATAGATTCACAACTCAATCCACGCTATAATTTTGAAAATTATTGTGGGGGTATGAGTAATAAGATTGCACGCTCTATTGGTGAGGCGATTGCATCTGACCCTAAGTGTAAAACTTTTAATCCATTATTTGTATTTGGTCCTACTGGTGTTGGTAAGACTCACTTAATTCAAGCAATTGGCTTAAAGATTAAAGATACTAATCCTCATAGTCGTGTCTTGTATGTAACAGCGCGTTTGTTTGAAAGCCAATATACCGCTGCTGTTAGTCGAGGTAAAATTAATGAATTTATCAATTTCTATCAAAGTATTGATGCATTAATTATTGATGATATTCAAGACTTGATTGGTAAGCAACGTACTCAGAACACATTCTTCCACATTTTTAACCACTTGCATCAAAATCAAAAACAATTGATTCTTTCAAGTGATTGTCGTCCATCTCAAATGGAAGGAATGGAGGCTCGATTGTTATCTCGATTTAAATGGGGGATGACTGCTGAACTTGAACGACCAGATTATGAACTTCGCAAGGACGTTTTAGTACAGAAGGCAGAGCAAGATGGTCTTGAAATTTCAGAAGAAGTATTGGACTATATTGCAAATAATGTTACTGATAGTATTCGTGAATTGGAAGGAATCGTGGTATCGTTGATTGCTCATGCCACAGTTCTAAATCAGGATATTTCTCTTGACCTTGCTCGTAATGTTTTGGCAAACGCAGTTAAAACAACAAAACGTCAGATTAAATTTGAGATGATTACCCAAGAGGTTTGCTCTTACTATCAAATTGATCCTGATATGATTTTCACTAAAACACGCAAGCGTGAAATATCAGATGCTCGTCAGATGATTATGTATCTTTCTAAAAAGGTGGCAAAAATGCCTCTTACAGCAATAGGAACACGATTGTCACGTACGCATGCTACTGTGCTTCATGCATGTAATAACATTGATGAGCGTCTTGCATTTGAAAAACAATTGCAAGAAGATGTAAAGAAGATTGAAGATGCATTAAAGTAATAGTATCAAAATATATAGATATGAAAGACTAAAGTTTCACTTTGGTCTTTTTTTATAAAAAAGCCTACTTCAATTGAAGTAGGCTTTTGATGTTTATGTATGAGGCGTTGTGTTTATTTGCATGATTTTTTACATGCCTTTTTGCAATCCTTTTGTTTTTTTTCGCACTTCTTGGTGCAATCTTTTTTAGCATCGCATTTCTTTGCGCACTCATGTTTTTTGTCACATTTTTTTACGCATTCTTTTTTTGCATCACATTTTTTAGTGCACTCTTTTTTACATTCTTTTTTTTCTACGCATTGCTCAGTTTTCTCACACTTTTCACCTTTAGGGCATTGAGCAACTGCAGTCAATGACATAGATGCAACGAATGCTATTGCTAAACATAAAATTGCTTTCTTCATGATTCTCTAATTTTTAATAATTTATTAATAGGGTTTATTGTGCAAATATATACATTCAATTAGTAATAACATAGGAGTTGCATAATTTTTTACGATAATTTCACAATTTATTTGCAATCTTTTTGTTTGTGATGCTTGTAATGTCTGCGATTATGAGGTTTCCTCAAATGTTTGCTTTTTTGGTTTATAAATGAATTTTCGAGATATTGAACATATTGTTCTGGTGTGAGAATGTTTTTTAGTTCATCAAGTTGTTTGCGGCGCATTCCACGAGGAGATTTTATTTTGCAAGTATCCCCTTCGTTTTTCTTATTGCGAAAATCCTTCATGTTTTCGCGACGTTTTTGATGAAGATTTTTGAGTTGCTCTTTTTGAACGTCAGAAAGTTCAATCCCTTCAAATGGGTTGAAATGTCTCATTTTATGTTGTTTTCCCTTTTTGTCAAATTTGCAACATTTTTCACATGCTTGAGTTGTGTCGTTTGCTGTATGACCTTGTGCATAAGATGAAAACATGATTGTTGAAATTGTAACAAATAATAAACTAAATATTTTACGTTTCATAATTAATCAATTTTAATGGTAAAAAATATGTTTTAAAAACCGGTTCGTACTTATAAGAGTGTTGAAATTTATTTTGGTTTAATCGTAGAAGTGAATTTATAAACCTTTAATCTTTGTTTTGATTTATATTCATTATCTTTGTAGAATATTGACCTTTGTTAAATTAATAGTCAAAAAATAATGAAAAAATCAATTTATATATTACTGGCATTTTTATCAATAATTAGTATTTCATGTAGGGCTAATAGTTTATATTTTCGTGTAAATCAAATAGGTTACCTTTGTGATGATGTTAAGGTTGCAGTAGTGATGAGTCCGAATGAAGAAATTAGTCAACTGGCTAATTCGTTTTTAATAGTTGATGTGGCCAATGGCTCCACTTGCAAAGTGGATTCAGTGAAAATTACACAACCATGGGAACCTATGAAATCGTGTGCTCGCATTTATTTTTCATCATTGACAACTCCTGGAGAATATAAGCTAATTTGTGGGAATGAAGAATCGTCAAAAATAAAAATAGGGAATGACGTATATGCTGGAATGCAAGAGGTCCCACTATGCTATATGCGACAACAACGATGTGGATATAATCCATCGCTTAAAGATTCATGTCACAGTCATGATGGAATATTGGTATTAAGTGGTGAAAAAGATGGTACTTATATTGATGTAACTGGTGGATGGCATGATGCCTCTGACTATTTGCAATATCTCACTACAAGTGCTAATGCTACTATGCAAATGCTTGTGGCTTATTTAAGTTGTCCTGAAGTGTGGCAAGATAAGTTTGACTCTAATGGGAATAATGTGAGTAATGGCATCGCAGATATTCTTGATGAAGCTCGTTGGGGACTTGAATGGATGATGAAAATGAATCCAAACGACACGTTGTTCCTCAATCAAATTGCTGATGATAGAGATCATCGCATGGCAGTTCTTCCTAAAAATGATAAAGTTGATTATGGTTGGGGGGAAGGAAAGCAACGTCCCGTGTATCCTTGTGCTGGATATCCTTATGGTTTAATGGGGAATCTTAATGATAGTAAAGGTTTAGCTTCTTCAGTTGGTAAGTTTAGTTCATCATTTGGTCTTGGCGCAATAGTATTCTCTAAAATAGATGCATCTTTTGCAAAAGAACTTCGTCGTCGTTCAAGTATAGCTTATGATGTAGCAAAAGCAAACCCTGGAGCATGTCAAACGGCTCCATGTACGTCGCCATATTATTATGAAGAGGATAATTGGGTTGATGATATGGAGCTTGCTGCTGTAATGCAGTATGCTCAATCGGGTGATGGTAAATATATTAAAGAAGCTGTAGATTATGGGCGACAAGAACCAGTTACTCCATGGATGGGTGCTGATTCTGCTCATCATTATCAATGGTATCCGTTCTATAATTTAGGCCATATTTTATTGAGTAGCCATGCCGAAGAAAAGGTGGCAAATGAGTTTATGAGGAATGTTAGAGCTGGATTGCATCGAGTTTCGGAACGAGGGAAAAATAATGCTTTTTATAATGGTATCCCTTTTATTTGGTGTTCTAATAACCTCACTGTTGCACTTGTTACTCAAGCTATGGCATATCGAGCTAATAGTGGAGATACTCAATATCAAGAAATGGAAACATCTATGCGTGATTGGTTGTTTGGGGTAAATCCTTGGGGTAAATGTATGATTGTAGGCATGCCTTCAAATGGAGATTTCCCTCGAGATCCCCATTCGGCTCTTACCAATCTTGAGAAAATACAAGTTACAGGAGGTCTTGTTGATGGTCCTGTTTATTATAATATTTTTAAATCACTTAAAGGGGTGCATTTGCGAAATGAGGATAGATATGCTATGTTCCAAAATAATGTTGTTGTATATCATGATGATTATAGTGATTATTCTACAAATGAGCCAACTATGGACGGAACTGCATCAACTACAATTTTCTTAGGTATTTTGGCCTCAAAAGCAATGGGAAATAAATAAAAATATGAGAATAAGATTAATAACTAACGCTATAGTACTGCTCTTATTAACTGCATGTTCTTCAACAAATGATTTAAGAAACAATGAGCAAGAAAAAGAGTTAAAACCATTAGCACAAAGAGCTCCAAATCCCACAGCATCATTACATCGACCATTTGATTTCCCTTTGGTCTTGAGTGGAAATTTTGGAGAGTTAAGAGCTAATCATTTTCATTCAGGCATAGACTTCAAAACTCAAGGTGAAATAGGGAAATCTATTCATTGTGCTTATGATGGCTATGTGTCACAAGTAAGTGTTTCAGGTGGTGGATATGGCAGAGCTATATATGTAACACATCCTGAAATAGGATTGACAACTGTATATGCGCATATTGAAAAGTTCGCTACAAAAATTGATTCAGTTGTGCGTGCTGAACAGTATCGTCGTGAGACTTTTGCAATAAATCTAAATTTACCAGCCGATAGTATACTTGTGTCCAAAGGTGAAATTATTGCATTAAGTGGTAATTCAGGGCACTCATTTGGACCTCATCTACACATGGAGGTACGCGATATTGAAACGGGTGATGCTATTGACCCACTCCCATATTTTAAGAGTTTACTTGTTGATACTGATGCTCCACAAGCTTTAGAATTGGCTTTGTATCCCGATAAAAATATTGGCAGCGTTAATGGTCGAAAGAGTGCAACATATCTATCGGTTTCTACTGAAGAACAACTTCAATTCAATGCATGGGGAATGGTTTATCCTGCAATATTAGCAAATGATTATATGACGAATACCCATAATGTGTATGGTGTTAAATATATGTCGTTAAAAGTTGATGGGGTAGAGGTTTATAAACGCACTATAGATCGCTTTCAATTTGAAGCTACTCGAGCAATTAATACGTTGGTTGATTATAATGACTTGAATAAAAAGGGAACTTGGTATATGTATACTCGTGTTCCTAAGTCTCAGCCACTTGGTTGTATGGTAGAAACCTCGTTGCCCAATGGCGCAGTAAATATTGAAAAAGAAAGAGATTATAAATGTGAGTTTGTTCTATTGGATGAATATGGTAATAAATCGGTGGTGCCATTTGTTATTCATGGAGTAAAACAAGAAATAAAGCCAGTAATGGCTGCTGGAAAGTTGATTAAGTATAATGATGAAGATACAATTAAAAGAGATGGTATTGAGTTGCGTTTTTTCAAGAACGTATTATATGAAGATTCACACATTCCAGTGTCAAGCAGAGAGGATTCAAAATATTATTCGCACATTTATTCAATAGGAGATAATGCAATTCCACTTGGTCGAACATATCGCATAGCAATTGATATTAAGAATGATATCGTTAAAGATAAACGTAAATATCAAATTATTAGAGTTGGCAAGAATAGCAATAGGGCATATAAATCACTTTATAAAAATGGACAAGTAATTGCGTATGTCGATAGATTTGGAGATTTTACTGTTACAATAGATGACAAGTCTCCTCAACTCGTGCCAGTTAATCCAAATAAGTGGGGTGAGGTCGGTAAAATAACGTATCGAATTAGTGATAATTTATCGGGCATAAAGCATTATCGTGGAGAGATTGATGGTAAATGGGTTATGTTTGAAGCCGATACAAAAAATTCAATTATTACATATAAATTGGATTCAGAAGAGGTAAAACGTGGTCAATCGCATGAGGTAAAACTATTTTCGGTTGATGAATGTTGTAACGAATCAGTAATTACTAATAAATTTTATTGGTAACATTATTTTTTATTTGTAATTCACAATCTAATCAATTATCTTTGTGTATTGTATGCCATTATGGCAATGTAAATTGATAAATAACAACAAAATAAATATTATAATTATGGAAAATGAAGAATTATTGAAATCAGTTACAGCTAAGGCTCAAGAATGGCTTGGAGAAGCGTATGATGCTGAAACTCGTGCTGAGGTAAAGCGTATGCTTGATGCTGATGACAAAACCGAGTTGATAGAATCGTTCTATCGTGACCTAGAATTTGGGACAGGCGGTTTGCGTGGGATTATGGGTGCTGGTTGCAATCGTATGAATATTTATACTGTAGGTGCTGCAACACAAGGCCTTGCTAACTACCTTAAGGAAGCATTTGCTGACCTTGATGAAATTAAGGTTGTGGTAGGTCATGATGTTCGCAATAACTCTCGCAAATTTGCTGAAGTTGTTGCCAATGTATTCTCAGCAAATGGTATTAAAGCGTATCTCTTTGATAACTTCCGTCCAACACCTGAGCTTTCTTTTGCAATTCGTCATCTTGGATGTCAAAGTGGTGTAAATATTACTGCTTCTCACAATCCAAAGGAATATAACGGATATAAGGCATATTGGGCAGATGGTGCTCAAATCATCTCTCCCCATGATGTAAATATCATCAACAATGTAAATGAAATCAAAGGTGCTGAAAGCATTAAATTTGAGGGAAATCCCGATTTGATTGAAATTATCGGTAAGGATATTGATGATGCTTTCCTTGCAGCAGTTAAAGAACTTTCTTTGAGCCCTGAAGCAATCAAAAATAATAGTAATCTTAAGATTGTTTATACACCAATTCATGGTACAGGTGTTGAGTTGATTCCTCAATCATTGCAAAATTATGGTTTTACTAATATTATTCATGTGCCTGAGCAAGATGTTCCAAGTGGAGATTTCCCAACAGTAGATTCTCCAAACCCAGAAAACCCATCAGCAATGGCAATGGCTATAGCTAAGGCAAAAGAGGTTGAAGCCGATTTGGTAATGGCTTCTGATCCAGATGCTGACCGTATTGGCTGTGTTATTCGTGATAATCGTGGCGAATATGTTCTAATTAATGGTAATCAAATTGCAATGATTCTTCTTTATTATTTGATGACTCGCAATGCCGAACTTGGTCGTCTTACTGGTAAAGAATATATTGTTAAAACTATTGTAACTACTGAAACAATTAAATCTATTGCTGACGCAAACAATATTACAATGTATGATTGCTACACTGGATTTAAGTGGATTGCATCGGTAATTCGTGACAATGAGGCAACTTGTCGCTACTTGGGTGGAGCTGAAGAAAGTTATGGATTCTTGGCTGAAGAATTCGCTCGCGATAAAGATTCTGTATCAGCAATTTCTCTTATGGCTGAAGCTGCTGCTTGGGCTAAAGATAAAGGTATGGACTTCCTTCAATTGTTGCAAGATATCTATATTAAATACGGATTCTCTCGTGAAGAAGGCATTTCAGTAGTGCGTCAAGGTAAGAGTGGAGCTGAAGAAATCGTAGCGATGATGAAGAATTTCCGTACAAATCCTCCAAAATCTCTTGGTGGAAGTGATGTTGTGATTATTAAAGATTATGCTTCACTTGAACTAAAAGATATAAAAGCTTCGACTGTAGAAAAAATGGATATGCCTACTACTTCAAATGTCCTTCAATTCTTTACTGAAGATGGCACTAAGATTTCAGTTCGTCCTTCAGGAACAGAACCTAAAATAAAGTTCTATATTGAGGTTAAAGGACATATGGCTAATGGTTCAGAATATGATAAAGCTATAGCTGACGCTGATGCAAAAATTGCCCTAGTGAAAAAAGATCTTGGAATTTAATTAAGATTTAATTCATAACATAGTGAAGGGCGTTACGGTGTAGCGCCCTTCACTATGTTGGTTAGAAAGTTTGGTTAAAGGTTAAAATTTAGTTAAAAGTGTAGAAAATACACTTTGCATCTTGCGTAAAAGAGAATCATTGTGTAACTTTGACGCATAAAATTACATACAAACCTTTATTTATAAAAAACACACTAAAGTCTTTTTTTGACTTTATCTAAACCTTTATTGTTTATATATAACAAGGGCTACCGACTAAAATTGGTAGCCCTTGCTCTATTATTTGCATTACTTTATTTGTCGGTATTACATAGGATCAACATCATAGTAAACTATCATGCCTTTCATGCGAGGGAGTTGATGCATTTGCTCGTAAGTGTCACGAAGTATTTGTTTTACCTTTTTCATAGATGCATTTATCTCTATCTTAAGCATTATTTTTCTAATGTATAAAGACTGTATGCGACTAATCATAGGTTCTTCAGGACCAAATACACGATTGCCAAATAATTCTCGCAATCGAGAAGCATATATTGTGGAGATTTCAGATAAATTGTTATTGTCGCGATGTTTTAAGTATATGTATATAACTCGAGTAAATGGGGGATAGTTAAATAATTTACGTTCTTCAATTTCGTGATTAAAAAATCCAACGTAATCATGATTTTTTAAGAAATTGATTACTGGATGGGTGGGATTAGATGTTTGAACAATTACCACCCCTTGTTCAGTGCGTCGTCCAGCTCGTCCCGATACTTGTTCAAGCATATTGAAAGCCCTTTCGGTAGAACGAAAATCGGGGAAATTTATAATTGAATCAGCATTAAGAATAGCAACCATACTTACATCCCCAAAGTCCAATCCCTTAGTAACCATTTGAGTTCCAACAAGAATATCGGCTTTGTGATTAGAGAAATCATCTATGATATTTTCATATCCGTCTTTATTTCGAGTGGTGTCTAAGTCCATTCTTAGAATACGATGATCCGGGAATAAATTTGCGACTTCGTCTTCAACTCGCTCTGTCCCATAACCCAAAATTTCAACAGCAGGTTCTTTGCAAGATGGGCATACATTGGGCAACGGATAAGATGCTCCACAATAGTGGCATACAAGTTGGTGTTGAAAACGATGATATGTGAGAGATACATCACAATGCTCGCATTTAGGTGTCCATGCGCATTGTTTGCATCGAGCTAAAGGCGCAAATCCTCTGCGATTATGGAAGATTATAACTTGATTCCCTTTTTCAAGAGCTTCTTTTGACGCTGCAATCGTATTAGTAGCAAATGATCCTTTAGTAAGATAGCGTTTGCGTGATGTTGTCATATCTACAACTTCTATCTTAGGTAATGTTACATTCTCATATCGTTGTAATATTTCAACAAAACCATATTTGCCAATTTTTGCCTTATGGTATGTTTCGATAGACGGAGTTGCGCTACCTAATAAAGTTTTTGCTCCATGCATTGAGGCCAACACCGTAGCTATATCTCGAGCATTGTAGCGAGGTGCTGGATCATATTGTTTGTAACTTGATTCATGCTCCTCATCAACAATTACTATTCCTAAACGGCTGAATGGTAAAAATAGTGATGAACGCGCTCCAATAATTACGCATGGTTCACTCCCGTTAAGGAGTTTTTTCCAGATGTCAACCCGTTCATTGTCAGAGAAACGGGAGTGATATATAAGAACTCTATCTCCAAATACTTTTTGTAGTCGTCGAGTTAATTGAGTGGTTAGTGCTATTTCAGGCACTAAGAATAGCGCTTGATCTCCTCGCTGTAAAATGTATGAAATTAAATGAATGTAAATTTCTGTCTTCCCACTAGAGGTGACACCATGAAGAAGTGTTATATCATGGTCGGTAAAAGATTTGTGAATCTCGTCAAGAGCTATGCTTTGCGCTTCACTTAGAATAGGAAGTTTATTTGTTACAACGCCATTAAATTTAAAGCGGTTAATCTCTTTTTGATATATTTCAATGATGCCTTTTTTTGCTAAAGCCGACACTATTGCTGTAGTTAAGCCAGTGCGTTCAAGTAATTGTGCTCGTGACACTTCAATCAGTTCGGAATCTTTGCGAGAGAAACCACTCATTTCAATAAGTGCTAATAGCATAGTTTCTTGCTTCTTAGCGCCTTTTACGGCTTCAAATAGTCTATGAATATCCTCTGATTCTTGTTTAGCAACAATTTTTACGTAAGTCTCTTTCTTAGAACGATAGCGCTCTATAAGTTTTTCTGAAATTATGATAGCGCCCATTGTAAGCATTCTATTGAGAATGTCGATACAATTTTTAAATCCAGTTTTCTTTTCAATTTCCGATGGAGATAATTTCCCTTCGTGGTCAAGAAGTTGATAAACAATTAGCTCACGTTCATTTAATTGATGCTCGTTAGATAGTTCAAAATCGCTATTAAGTTCGACGATTGTTTCGCTCTCAATCTTTAGTCCAGCTGGGACTGCTGCTTTATATACATCGCCTAAGGCACATAGATAATAATCACTAATCCATTGCCAAAGTTTTAGTTGTGGATGCTTGACGATGGGATGAGTGTCAATAATGCTTACAATATCTTTTACTTCAAAACCCTCAGGTGCAATATGGCTAATTAATGAAACTATACCAGTGTAATATTTTTTTGCCCCAAATTGCACAATAACTCTGTACCCGACTTTGACGGAGTCGGTCATTGCCTCTGGAATGCGATAAGTAAATGTTGCGTTCAGAGGAAGTGGAAGTATTACCTCGGCGTAGAATGTGGGCATAAATAAGATTAGTAATTATTTAATGTATCCGTCGCTTTTTGCTCTTTTCTCCATTTTTTCAATGCGTTTTTCAAGCTCTGGGTGAGTTGAAAATAACTGATTTATTACGCTTGATTTTGAAGAAGATTTGCCTTGAAGTTGTTGGAGTTTTTTGAATGACAATACCATGGCATATGGATTTTTGTTGCATTTTTTTAGAAATTCATATCCATATTCATCAGCTGCAAATTCTTGTTTTTGTGAATATTTAGCATTCAAAAAAGATTCTCCAAGAGCACCCAACTGAGAATCAGTAAGAGTAGCAATAGAATTACTTGTTGATGCAATTCCATCTTTTAGCGCCGATGTTAGAAGTGAGTTTTTGAATGCGTTTTTGGAATCGCGATTAGCAATGTGCCCAATTTCGTGCCCAATAACACCAAGCACTTCATCATCACTCATAATATCCATTAGTCCTGAATAAACGCGAATGCTTCCGTCGGGGCATGCAAATGCATTAACATCATTAACATTATAAACTTTGAAGTTTAAGGGTATGCCATTAGCATCGGTCAATCCTGTAGTTAATTTCTTAAGCCGTTTTGTATATGAATTGTTTTCACCACAGATTTTATTCTTTGCATCAGTTTCGGTAATATACTCTTTTACATATTCAGCCATTTGTTCATCGGTTATTGTTGCTGCTTGAATAACTTTTGAGATTCCCGATACTGCGCGTTCTTGATTAATTTGTGATAGTGATACACATGAACTTAAAAGTGCTACTATAAAAATAGAAACTATATATTTTTTCATATCAATAAAGTTTTACACAAAATTACAAAAAAGAGGTATCATACGATGCATTTTTGAATGTTAAATTCGAATAAATTTTGTGCTTTCTTATAATAAGATTAGAAATTATGCATAAATGTATAATTTTTGGAATATTTATATCTAATCAATTAAATAAATATTTCTTTAATTCGGAAATATATCGTAATTTTGTAGCGAAAAAGAGCAGTTATGGCTTAATAAACAATTGTAACAAATATTGTTAAGTTATATATATATTACAAATAATATAAACTAATTATGGTAAAACCAACTTTATTTGTATTAGCAGCGGGTATGGGTAGCCGTTATGGCGGATTGAAACAGTTAGATGGTGTTGGCCCTCATGGCGAAACAATCATGGACTATTCAATATATGATGCTATTCAAGCTGGTTTTGGAAAGGTAGTATTTGTTATACGTCGTGATTTTGAACAAGAATTTAGAGACAAAGTACTATCAAAGTATCAAGGACATATTGAAACTTGTGTAGTATTCCAATCGATAGATGCATTGCCTGAAGGTTATACTTGTCCTGCAGATAGAGAGAAACCATGGGGTACAAATCATGCTGTATTAATGGGTAAAGATGCAATTAAAGAACCATTTGCAGTGATTAATGCCGATGATTTCTATAGTCGCGATGCGTTTATGGTTATTTCAGAAGAATTACAAAAACCTCGTCAAATCAAAGGCGACTATTGTATGGTGGGATTTCGCGTCGGTAATACTGTAACTGAAAATGGAACTGTATCACGTGGCGTTTGTACAGATAAAAATGGATATCTTGAATCAGTTACTGAGCGTGGTTCAATTCATGCAAATGAAAAGGGAGAGATTGTTTATCCCGATGCCAATGGAGTAGAACAAGTATTAAATCCAAATACACCTGTATCAATGAACTTCTGGGGTTTCACTCCTGATTATTTTGATTTTAGTCAACGTGAATTTATAAAATTCCTTGATACTCGCATAAACGAACCAAAATCGGAATATTTTATTCCTACTGTAGTAGATAATCTAATTAAGTCGGGTGAAGCAACTGTTAAGTTGTTAGATACTGAAGCAAAATGGTTTGGCGTAACATACGTTGAAGACCGTGACGGAGTTAGAGAAAAATTATTAGAATTGCACAACCAAGGCGTTTATCCCGAAAAGCTATTTTAGCCTTTGATGAAAATCTTTTTTGCGCCTTTGCAAGGATATACCGATGCAGCCTATCGTATATTTCACAATGAAATATATCCAGGTTGCATCGATTGTTATTATACTCCATTTTTGAGATTGGAACATGGCCAACCTCGTAAGAAAGATTTGTTGGAACTTGAAGTCAAGAACCCAATGATTAAGGTCGTGCCACAAATAATTGCAAAAGATATTTTAGAATTTAGAATTCTTGTAAATGTCTTGAGAGATATTGGACATGCCGAAATAGATATTAATATGGGTTGTCCTTTCCCTCTTCAAGTAAAGAAGGGTAGAGGTGCAGGATTATTGTCTAATCCAGGTAATGTGTTTGAGTTATTGTGTGAAATCTCAAATATTCAAGATATTTCATTTTCAATAAAAATGAGATTAGGCAATGCTGATAAAACCCAATGGCGCGCTTATTGTGATAGTATAAATGCTACTCCCTTAAAACATATAACTATTCATCCACGTATTGCTTCGCAACAATATCAAGGCGAAGTTGATATGGATAGTTTTGATGAAATATATAATTCAATTAAACATAAAATTGTATATAATGGGGATATCACAACCGTTAGTCAAATTGTAGCATTAGAGGAGAAATATCCACAATTAGATGGAATAATGATAGGTCGAGGATTATTGACCCGTCCATCGTTGGCAATGGAATATAAAAATGGTGTAGAAATAACCATTGAGCAACAAATTAATGAATTAATTATTTTGCATAATAAACTTTATGGTTTTTATTCGTCTAAGTTACAAGGAGAATCTCATTTGCTTGCAAAAATGAAGACCTTTTGGGATTATTCTGAAACAATAATTGGTCATAAGGCATTCAAGCAAATAAAGAAATCCTCATCGATTCTCAAGTATAATAGCGTAGTTAATGCCTTAAGTAACTTTTAAAAGAACATTTTTTTGTAATTTTGTAAAATAATAAATTAACCAAAAATAAATAATATGAAGAAATTATTATTGTCATTATTAACATTTACTGCAATTATGACACAAGCACAAAATCCATTCTTCCAGGAGTTTGGCACGTACAAAGAAGCTACTCCGTTTAGTAAAATCAACAATAGTCACTATGAAGAGGCTATTGATAGGGGTATCGCACTTGCACAACAAGAGATTAATGCTATTGTAAATCAACGCTCTCGTCCAGATTTTGATAATACAATTGTTGCATTAGAAAATGTAGGTGCAGATCTTAATAGAGTATTAAATGTATTTTATCCACTAATGTCGGCACATAGTGATGATGAAATGATGCAAATTTCTTTGACAGTTTCTGCAAAATTAAGTGAATATTCTACAAGTATTAGCCTCAACGAAGGTTTATGGAATAGAGTAAAAGAGGTATATGATAATCGTGCAATGTTTAATCTTGATACTGAAGACAAAATGTTGCTACAACGTACCTACGATTCATTTGCTCGTTCAGGTGCTAATCTTGAGGGTGAAGATCGTGAAACATATCGTAAACTTTCTGCTGAGTTATCTGAATTAACAACAAAGTTTGGTCAAAACGTATTGAAAGAACTCAATACATACGAAATTTGGTTAACAAAAGATGACCTTGAGGGATTACCTGAAAGTTCGGTTGAAGCAGCAGCTCTTGCCGCTAAAGAAAAAAATCGCGAAGGAGAATATTTGTTTACTCTTGCTCAACCTACATATACTGCATTTATGAAATATTCTTCACGTCAAGATTTACGTGAGAAAATGTATCGTCTTTACAATGGCCGCAATCAAAAAGGTGAATATTCTAATGTTGATGTCATGAAGCGTATTGTTGAATTACGTCATCAAATCGCTAACCTTTTGGGATATAAATCACATGCTCAATATAGTCTTGAGCGCACAATGGCACAAAATGTTGATAATGTATATGGATTACTTGACCAACTTCGTGACGCATACCGTCCAGCACAACAAGCAGAATTTGCAGCCATTGAAGAGTATGCTTCTAAATTAGAAGGTCGTGAGATTAAGATGCAACCATGGGATTATAGTTATTATTCAAATAAACTTAAGAATGCTAAATATAGCTATAGCGAAGAAGAATTACGCCCATATTTTGAACTTAATAATGTAATTGATGGTGTATTTGGTCTCGCTACAAAACTTTATGGTTTGAAATTTACTAAAATTGATAACGTAGATGTGTATCATGCTGATGTGACAGCA
>JAEIGA010003313.1_pt1 | contig 25283 bp, 33 predicted proteins | sample 9270691 | NCBI WGS metagenome assembly JAEIGA01 (sample SAMN17057246, study PRJNA624740) | gut metagenome | biome: biome; isolation source: fecal sample | host: Bos grunniens | place: China: Xizang | collected 2019
GCAGGTTCGAATCCTGTCTCTCGCTGAAAGGCGAGGGTGGCTGAATGGACAAAGGCACCGGTAGCGGAACGGGTAGATAAACTATCGCGTGGTCACAAGATACAAACCTCCTCGTGGTGTGACTGGAAACAATTTTGTGAATTTATTTTCAAAACAATAGTGGCTAATTGTATCAAAGTTAGAAAAAGAATTATCTTTTGCGAAGCTGAGCTAGCAAATAGCATAGCTTTATTTTTCTTAACCAGTGTAGGTTTTTACATATTAAGTTATGGTTTAAATTCGCAGCTGTTAAAAAACTTAGCGACAAGCACAGAGCTGGGCTGTGCAAAATTACTGCGGGATGGTGCAACGGTGGCATAGCGGCCTCATAAGCCGAAGGTTCTGAGTTCGAATCTCGGTCCCGCAACCAATAAGGGAGAAATAAGTAGCAGTGCCCCCAACTGAGTTAACCAGTTGAAGCCACACCAGCACACTGCGAATTTATTTTAAAGAAAGGGGTTTAAAAATGTATTTTAATCATGTACACCTAAAAGACCCACAAGTTTATGATTTAATTTTAAAAGAATATGAAAGACAAAATAGTGAAATAGAATTAATAGCAAGTGAAAATATTCCTAGTAAAGCTGTATTAGAAGCTCAAGCTAGTTACCATACTTTAAAATATGCTGAAGGTTATCCTGGAGCTAGATATTATGGTGGCTGTAGTTTAATTGATAAAACAGAACAGCTTGCAATTGATAGAGCTTGTAAATTATTTGGTTGTCATTTTGCAAATGTGCAACCGCATTCAGGAGCTAATGCTAATACTGCAGTTCAATTTGCTTTATGTAAACCTGGAGACACTATTATAGGTATGAGTCTTAATAGTGGCGGTCATTTAACACATGGAGCAAAACCAACTTTTTCTGGGAAATATTTTAATGTAGTTCAGTATGAAGTTAATCCAGAAACATACTTGATTGATTATGATGAAATAAAACAACTTATTTATTTTCATAAACCAAAATTATTTATCGCTGGAGCTTCAGCCTATCCAAGAGAAATTGATTTCAAAAGAATGAGAGAAATTATTGATACTTATAATGAAATTAATTCAGATAATCAATGTTATTTTATGGTTGATATGGCTCATATTGCTGGATTAGTTGCCGCAAATTTACATCAAAGTCCAATTCCTTATGCAGATGTTGTTACATCAACAACTCATAAAACATTAAGAGGACCAAGAGGCGGTTTGATTTTAACAGATAAAGAAGATTTAATTAACAAAATAAATAAAGCAGTATTTCCAGGAGTTCAAGGTGGACCACTAGAAAACATTATTGCCGCAAAAGCAGTATGTTTTGGAGAGGCTTTACAACCCGAATTTAAAGAATACCAAAAAAGAGTTATAGAAAATGCTCAATGTTTTGCTAAACATTTGCAAAGATTTGGTGTAAAAATATTGACAGGCGGAACGGATAATCACTTACTTTTATTAGATTTAAGAGAAGAATGTGTTACTGGAAAAGAACTTGAAGAAAGATTAGAATCAATTGGAATTATTACTAATAAAAATGCAATTCCTTTTGATACTCAAAACAAAGCAATAACATCAGGTTTAAGAATAGGTACAGCCGCAATTACTTCAAGAGGAGTTCAAAAAGAAGATATTTTAACATTAGCTGCTATTATTGCCTCTTGTATAGTTTCAGAAGAAGAGTTTGAAGAACAAAAAGAGTCAATGAAAAAAAGTATTGCGGAAATTGCTATTAAGTACCCCCTATATAGTTAAATATAAATTGGTCAGAGAGGTGCCTGGCCTATGGCACAGGAGGAAGCCTAAAAGCCTCTGGATATTAGATTTTCACATAAAAGAAAATCCAGCACCTATTTATTTAAAAAATATAAAAATTTATTATATAATATATTTATAAAGTAAAGACACATTCAGCAAATTTTTTAGCATTTATTTTGGGAATAAAAGAGCGAAAAAGTGTCTTGTATTATATGGGAAGAAACAAAACAGTCTAAAGAAAGTGCAAGTCTTTCGCTTCCCACCATTGCGAAAAGTAATACCTTATAACAAAACATTAGAATAATATTTTATTCTATGATAACAGAGTGAAAGGAGAGGACTATTATGAGTCGCAAGAAAAACAAACGGAACATTGATAGAACTGTAAAGTATGAAATGATTTGTTTGGCAGGAACTCGCTGTATGTATTGCGGCGAAGAGTTTGGTCTAGAAATTACTTGGCATCATTTAAAACCAAGATATGCTGGTGGCAAAGATACTTTAGAAAACGCAAGTTTACTTTGTAGCAATTGCCATTGTCATATTCATAAGTTCCAATGGGGTACTGATGTATATCGGCAATTAACTGAGGAGATTCTGCGAAATCGGGAAGAGTTTACTGGCAGAGAATGGGAGTTTTCTTTTGATTAAAAGGAAACATTAAGAGATGCTGAAATATGCATCTCTTCTAAATTTAGTTGATTTTTAATAAAATTTATTATATAATATATATGTAAGATAAAGAAAAGGTTAATTACTTTCATTAGGTTCTTGCCTTTTGAAAGATAATATAAATCACCCCTTTCAAGTCTATGTGGCATAGACCGATAGCCTACTATCGTTAAAGTAGGCAACTTATATATGCACGCTTGGCTGAGTGGTTGAAAGCACTAGTCTTGAAAACTAGCAGTCGTGTGAGCGGCTCCAAGGTTCGAATCCTTGAGCGTGCGCCAGTAAAATCAACAGGTGATAGAGGGTTGATTTCTTATGACGAGTTAGGTATCATCTAAGGTTGTTTGATACTATCAGCCTTATAAATAAAATGGGAAGTATCCGTTCGTGAGTAATGAAGGTGTAATTACTTTACCTTATAGACCGAGGTAGTGACTAGAGATAGGTTAAATCTGTGGGTTAGATTAGTGTAGCTCGTCAAAGCTTGCTAATCGTTTTATATGCCTGCTTTAGTGTAACGGGAGCACAACAGCCGAAAGAGGTTGTAGAGAGGTTCAATTCCTCAAGCGGACCCGAGTGAAGTTAGAGTTCTGTTAATCTCGCTTTAGTTAGCAAAAAATAAAAAACTCATTATTATTTATGTCGGTTTACCCAAGTCGGCTGAAGGGGACAGTTTGCTAAACTGTTAGGTCGCATATGCGGCGCGATGGTTCAAATCCATCAACCGACGCCAATATTTTTATGCCTATTTAGCTCAGTTGGTAGAGCAAGGGACTGAAAATCCCTGTGTCCTTGGTTCAATTCCGAGAATAGGCACCAGAAAAATGGGCGAGTGGCGAAATCGGCATACGCTGCGGACTTAAAATCCGTTGGGGTAAAACTCGTGTGGGTTCAAGTCCCACCTCGCCTACCATTGGTAGCACCAGTTTTAATATGCTACGCTACATTAGGAACTGGTATGGACTATGTAGGGCAAGCACATACGTCATAAGTGCTCGTACAAACGGTATGTTGAGCAAGCAATGTGTTAAGAAGTACCGTGACAACTGGAGAGACAGTTTTCTGAATTATTTAAAATAATAAAATAGACGATTTGATACCAGTACAGTATCTAAACAAGCCCTATTTCTGAGGTGAGGGACTCTAGAGCCAAGAGACTCAAGATAGGGAGTAACAATAACGAAAACCTATTTTATTTAAAAAGAAGTTACATAGAAGGTAGTCATTACGACATTCTGCCACTGATTCTTCTATGAGTGGTTTAACTTCTTTATTTTTAAGGAAGACACTCGCAGCAACATTTCGCTGGAAAGCAATAGACTTTTAATCTATTTATTCTATAGTGTCTTGTTTTTATGGGTAGGTGGCCGAGTGGCTAAAGGCGGCAGACTGTAAATCTGTTCTCATTGAGTACGGTGGTTCGAATCCACCCCTGCCCACCAAAATTATACATTCGGGAGTAGCCAAGCGGTAAGGCACCAGACTTTGACTCTGGCATTTCGGCGGTTCGAATCCTCCCTCCCGAACCAATCATCTATATTAAGACTGATTTTTTTATTTTGGAAGGAGCAATAAAAATGAGTTTTAAAGGTTATGAAGATGAATTACTTAACTTAATTTTTAACCCATTTGATTGGGATAGAAATTCTTATAAATTTACAAGAGAAGAAAAGGATATGAATCCTTATTCTGTAAGAGATAATAAAGAAAAACAAACAGTAACAATAGTACATAATGTAGTAGGAATTAATAAAGAAGATTTAGAATTAGTAAAGAAAGTTGAGAATGGTAGAACTTATATTGTAATTAAAGGTCAAACAACTGACAATGTTACAGGTAAAGTTTATTCAATTAATTCTCGCTTTAGAATAGATGAAAGTCAATTAAATTTAAGCAAAGCAAAATCTAGTGCAAAAAATGGTTTGTTATATATTACAATTCCGTATAAGAAAGAAAAGCATCAAGAAACTAAACTAGAAATACAATAATATTTTTATTTTTTAAATTATTTTAGGTCTTAATATAGAGTGCGGCGGTCAAAGCCGGCTGCCGCAATTTTTATTTTTTGATATTTTTTAAAAATTATTATATAATATATTTATAATAAGGAGTTGATAAATATGAAAAAAGGAAATTATATAAGATTTGAATTAGTTGATAATACAAATTTAAATGAATATAATGGAAGCTGCGAAATGAAGAAAACCTGGTTTGGTTTAAAAGAAGGTGCAGGAGTTATTACAATGGAAGATTACTATTACTATTGTAGAGAATTTGCTGCGGCAATGGGTTTCGCAGAAAAAACTATTAACGAATGGTTTGGTGATTATTAATGAAGATTAATAAATATCTAAAAGAATTAGGTTTTGAATGGTATGACTTACCAGGAACTTATCAAGAAGGTAATGAAAATATAAAAGAAATTAGTGAAACTGCGGCAGGAGATTGTCGTAATTGGGAAAGTGAGGAAGGCTTTTGTGGATATGAATTTTTTAACTTGGATTTCACGCTTAGTTTATTTATATACTCAAAATTATGTTTTTTTAGAGAATACTGTGCAGATTATGGCACTCCTAGTTGTATCTGTTATCATGCCGTAACAGAAGAAGAACATGAAGATGCTCACAAGTTTTGGCTTAATATTTTAGATGAAATGATAGAAGGTTTTAAACTTTCTATTGCTCCAGGAACACCAAACAGTGGAATAAATAATTATAAAGTAAATCATGCAAGAAGATTGCTTGCTGAATATTGGGATTGTTTATGGTATTAAATGAGCCTATACCCAAGTTGGTTAAGGGAGCAGACTGCAACTCTGTCATCGCTGGTTCAAGTCCAGCTGGGCTCTCCAATTATATTAAAAAAATTTTTGACATTTTGAAATTTTTATAGTATAATTATAATAGAAATCCCTCCATTAGATGAGGAGTATGAGCGCGGGAAGGTATTTACTTATACTCCTCAAAATATATATTGAGAGATAATGAAAAGGTTATCATCGCACTCTGATAAGGTGCTCTTCTGGGTTCAAGTCCCAGTCTCTCAACCACTTTATAAAAAGGGGGTTGATTTGATATGAATTTTAAGAAGAAAAGAACTTTATATTTTGTCAAAAAAAGAATTTTTAAATCTGAAGATGAATATACAGAAGTTTGTGATAGTTCTATAATTACAGTTACTTTAAAATTAGTAAATCAATTAAAAGATTGTGAGTTAGTAGACATTCAATTAAATGGAAATTATTTAAATGATACTTGTAAAATAGTCATTAAATCTAACAAAGAAGTATTTTTATCTTTTATAAAAGATTTTGCAAATTATTTTTCAAAACATATAGAAGAGATAGGTTTTTCATTATAAATTGGACATATATAAAAAATTATGATATAATATTTTTAATATAAATAAGACACAGTCAGCAAAATTTTCTTTTAAAGAAGCTCCTTGCTACGGATTTTAAACGTGTCTTGATATATTGGATGATAGCTCAGTAGGTAGAGCAACAGACTGTTAATCTGTGGGTCCTGGGTTCGAGCCCCAGTCTTCCAGCCAAGAATGCTGGTTTCTTTGCCAGTCGGTGGTTTGTCCTATGACTCCGTTATTGGAAAAGTTCGTTTTATAAATTGAGTTGATAGAAGACCCTGTTAATAGTAGCAGATGGTGTAGTTTATCGAAGGAAAAGGCTGCTACTATATACTCAATTTTTTATGCCAGTGTAGCTCAGCAGGCAGAGCAACTGACTTGTTTATCAAACTTAATGAAATTAAATAATATGTTAGAAAGTAAACAAAAAGGTATTATAACTGAATTACAATGTATAACAAAATTTAATGAATTAGGTTATCATATTAGTATTCCTTACGGAGAAAATTGTAGATATGATTTTATCGCCGATATAAAAGGGAAATTAATTAGAGTTCAAGTAAAGGCTTCAAGATTTAAAGATGAAGACCAGGAAGCAATAATATTTGCTTGCCGCAGTTCTCACTCTAATTCAAAAGGTACTCAAAATGTACGATATACAAGTGAAGAAATTGATTATTTCGCCACTTATTTTAATAATATTTGTTATTTAGTTCCAGTAGAGGAATGTTCTGTTGAAAAGACTTTACGATTTGTTCCTCCAAAGAATGGTCAGATAAAAGGTATTACTTTTGCAAAAGATTATGAACTGGAGAAACAAATTGAAAAAATAGTAGGAGGAAGTAATTAAGCATTGATAAACAAATCAGTAGGTCACCCGTTCAATTCGGGTCACTGGCTCCAATAATGGCTTAGTAGCTCAGTTGGTTAGAGCGCCAGCCTGTCACGCTGGAGGTCGAGGGTTCGAGCCCCTTCTGAGTCGCCAATTTTATTTTTGACGTAGTGTGGTAGCCAGAGCTACGTTGTAGGGAAGAACAAATTCAAACGGTTGAAAATCTTCCAAGTATATTTTTTAACTCATTATTCAGGCGAGTAAACCGTTCTTCTTATTAGAGGAGAAGAGAAATAAAAGGGAATGTGGACGCACATTAAAGATATACGATTTCATGCAGGTATGGTGTCAGCGGCTAGCATGTCTGCCTTCCAAGCAGAGGGCGCGGGTTCGAATCCCGCTACCTGCTCCAAGCATTTTATGCTATGAAAGTCCTAAACAAATAATTTTGAAAGGAGATTTTTCTATGAAGTGTTGTTTTGACAGTTTGTATTCCAAAACGGAGGACAGTCTGCGGCTTTTAGAATGCCTTTATATGGTTTCTGAAAATCAAGGAACAACATTTATATTGCGGATTGGAAATACTAATGAATATGTGTTTCCGCGTGGTATGGAAAGAGAACTTCGCACAAAGAAATTTAAAGAAGTCATAGAAAAACATAAACCTCCTTAATCAAAGAGGTAGCGGGCTTGGGAAACCAAGCCTTTTTTATAGGGAATTGGTGTAATTGGCAGCACAGGAGTCTCCAAAACTCTTAGTCTGGGTTCAAGTCCTAGGTTCCCTGCCATATAATTATCGCCCGTTAGTCTAGAGGCCTAGGACAACAGGTTTTCATCCTGTAAACATGGGTTCGAATCCCGTACGGGTGACCAAAATTCACAAAAGATAAATAAATTAAATAGATATTACAAGGAGGAAAAATATGAAATCTAAAAGAATTATTTCTTTAGCATTAGCATTAATGATGTCTTTTAGTTGCTTCACAAATGTATTGGCTGCATCCGCAATTACAGATGTAGAAAATACAAAATATGAATCTGCTGTTGAATCTCTTGAAGTTTTAGGAATTATAAATGGTTATGAAGATGGTACTTATAGACCTGAAAAAGAAATTTCAAGAGCAGAAATGGCTAAACTTTTAGTAGTTTCTATTGGTATGGAAGCTGCTGCAGATGTAGCTAAAGGTAATACAAGATTTGCTGATGTAGATAAAAATCATTGGGCTTCAGGTTATGTAAACGTTGCCGCAGAATATGGTATTATAAATGGATATCCAGATGGAACTTTCGCTCCAGATGCTCCTGTTCAATATTCAGAAGCAACAACTATGGCAGTAAGAGCTTTAGGTTATAAAAACGTAGTTGAAGCAAGAGGTACATGGCCAATTAATTATATTGCAAAAGCAGAAGAATTAAGAATATTAGAAGGAATTGAATATAGCAAATATTCTGATAATGCTACAAGAGGAAACATTGCTTTATTACTTTGGAATACTTTAAAAACTCCAACTTGGGGAATTAAAGGAGAAAGCGATGGGGATGGATTAGAATATGGTAAATGCCCAAGCTTAATGAATCAACATTTTTCTGATTATAGTTATATTGAAAATGTAGTAATTGAAAATGTTTATGTAAAAGATAATGAAGTATTTATTAAATTAGGATTCATTGATGATGTAAAATTAGAAAATGATATTAATTTCTTAAATCTTACAGGAAGAACTGTATCTTTTGTATTGGATAGGGAAGAGAATGTTGCTATTCAATTAACCACTTCAGCAGAAGATGAAGTTATTACTGGATATAGAAATGATTTACTTATTGATGAAGAATATAAATTTGCGGATGCCGCAGTTGAAAAAGTTTGGGGAGAAGCTACTCCTGCTTATAATGATTACATTGTAGGTATATTAGATGAAGAAGGCGATATTGCTTACTATACAAGATATGCTTTAAAGAATGATGTAATTGTTAATGAAATAAAAGTAATAGATGATGTTGTAAAAATTAACAAAAATGAAATTGTAATGGATAAAGATGCTATTGTTTTATTAGATGGCGAAAGAATTACAACAAAAGATTTAATAAAAACAGATATTATTACAGTTTTAGAAAAAGATGTTTATGTGGTATCTAGAAAAATTGTAAAAGGAACATTTGATTCTATTACAAAGACATCAGATAAATATTACATTACTATTGATGGTAAAGCATACGATTTAAATGATGATATTAAAGCTGTTTATGAAGTTGATGAAGATAGAGAAATCGTAGAAAAAGAATATTTAAAAGATATTATTAATGATACAGATAGCAAATTCTATGGAAAAGAAGCCGTAGTTTATTTTAACTATTTAAATGAAATTGTTAGTATTGAATTTGAAGTAATTGAAGAAGTTGAAATGCCACGTTTCCATATGTTAACACACATTCCTGCAACTTGGACAGAAACTTTTGAAGGTAGAGTTACAACTTATATTGAATTAGACAATGTAAGATATACAGTTAAACCTGGAGTAAAAGTTCCAACAGAAAATTTATCTGGAGATGCAGTTTATGTAGAATTTGATAAAGAAGATAGAGTAACTAAAATTGCTAATATTCTTACATCAGGAGATGTATTTGCGGATAGATTTATTATCAAGACTTTTGAAAATAAAGATGGCGTTTATGATGATGGTTATATTGGAGACCATAGAGTTTCTAAAAATACAGTTATGTTTAGAGCAAATGCCGTATTAAATAAAGAAGATGAAGTTGAAGAATACTATGTTGAGATTTTAAGAAAAGCAGATTATTACTTAGAAGGAGTAGAATTTGCGGCAATAGCTATTGATACAGAAGATGTATTTGAAGATGTTGCTTACGTTTTTGTTTGGGAAGAAACAAAAGATGTAGATAGAAAATATGGTGTTGCTGATATGTATAAAAAAGAAAATGGTAAAGACTACTTAGAAATTGACGGTAAAGAATATGAAGTTGAGGAAGTTGAAGTAGACTTTATCAATAGTATTCAAAGTTATGAAGGTAAAATTGTTGAGTTTGTTGAAAATGATACAATTAAAATTACTTTAAGCTTTGGTAATGTGGACATTCAAAATGCTAAAATAGTTGATGCTGTTTCTGATGAATTATATTCATTCTCAGGAGATTTAGGTGTTTACACTATTGAAACTGCAGAAGATAAATTTATTGGAGAAGCTTATGTAGAAGAAGTATCAGAAGGTATTTATAAATTTGATACTCTTGATAGAATTGATTATGAAGACATCGCATTAGAAGAAGGCGACAAAATCATTGAAAATAAAAATATGTTCTTAATTATAAAAGGTTATGAAGAATAGTTGAAAGGGAAGGTAAAACTTCCCTTTTTGATTTTTATAAAATTTTATATTATAATATATTTATAGAAAAAAGAAATGAAGTAATTGGAATCTGCCAGTAAGGTATTTAGTAATGGAATGCTATACGCAAGGCAGCTTGTAAAGGTATCCTATGAGGCGGTGAGATAAGAGGCTCTGGCAGAAGGGCTTGCCGCAATCCTAAACGCACCCAAAAAGTTTCTGTAAATGGGGAGAAACAGCAGGTTGATACTAGACCGGATGGGTATATAAATCTTATCTGTGGGCGAAGAATGCAGATAGCCGCGCACACCAAGAAGAAATAGCTATTAGCATTTTAAAGGAGGGTTTGAAATGAAAATGAAATTAGGAAAATTAAAAAAATTTGTAAATGAATTAGAAGTAGATACTGCAATTGATGAAAAAAACAAAATAAAAGCCACATTAAATATTGATTTTAAACTACCAATTTGTGAAATGTTATTTATCTTATTTGTAGTTTTAAAAATTACTAATGTAATTAATTGGTCTTGGTGGTTAGTTTTTATTCCAATATTTATTGAATTGGGAATAATTATTATAACTTTATTAATTTGGGGAATAATGTTTTTTATTGCCTCAAATGATTCAGATGATAGAGAATAAAAAGAAAGGATGATAATTATGATGAATAGAGGAATGATTGTCTTCTAGTAACTTTAATAGTGAAAGGAGGCAAGAAAAATGTCTAGGTCTTATAAACACCATCCTCATGTAAAATGTGAAAAGAGTTGTAAAAAAGGTAAAAGATGGGCTAATAAAAAAGTTAGACAGTTTTTAAAAAATAATCATATATCAAATGGTTGTGAATATCAAAAGGTATTTAATACTTGCGATATTTGTGATTATGGCTGGTCTTGGACTTGGGAAGATGAAGTTGCCGCTTGTATAAGAAGAGGCACAGAACCTACTCAAGAGGACTGGTACAGCTGGTATAAGTATTACAAAATGAAATAAATAAAAGGCGGGTACAGCAAATCTTATGAACATGGGTTCTTTTCCGTCTTGATAATATATTATCAGTTAAAAAATAGGGAGATGAAATAATATATATAATAAAGGAGAGTTTTTATGAAGAAATCACCCTCCCCTTTGGGGAAAAGAGTGAAAGGGTATAGTAAAGAATTGATAGAATTAAAAGAAATGATTATTGCTTTTATATTTATATTTCTAGTTTTTAGTTTTTGTTATTTTATAGAAAATTATCAACTAGGTTATGCCTACTATAATGAAAATCTTAATATTATAGGAGTTGTTCATCAAGAAATTTTTTTAGATGATGTAAAACAAAGTTATTTGCAACAATTAGCAGCAGATAACTTCAATGTTATTGAAACGAAAACACCTGATTTAATTATTAAATCAAAAATAATAAGAAAAAATCAGAATGAAAGTGGAGAAATATCTCAATATTATATAGATAATACAAAAGTAAATATAGAGATATGGCAAGTAACTACTAATGATGATTTATTATCTTATTATTTTAAATCACAAACAAATTGTGATAATTTTACAAAAGAATGTAAAAAATATTTAGCAAAAGATGAATATATTATTACAAAAATAAGCGGAGATAAAAATATGATAACTTCGCAAGAAATTTTGAATGAAAAATTAACTAAAATAAAAGAATATAGAAAAGCTACTACAATAGAGAGAACAAAAACAACACCTGTTTCTCGTGGCGGCGTTAGAAGATATAATGCTCCTATGGCAAGCTATGTATATATGAGCTCTCCATATGGAATGAGAAATGGTTCAATGCATACTGGAATAGATTTTGCTGCAGCCGCAGGTACAGAGTTATATGCTTGGAAAGATGGAATAGTTAGTTATTCAGGGTGGTATGGTAACTATGGTTATTTTATTGCTATTGACCATTCAGATGGAACAACATCTAGATATGCACATTGTAGCAAAATAAATGTAGAAGTAGGAGAATCTATAACTCAAGGAGCTACTATTGGTTATGTAGGTAATACAGGTAGGTCAACTGGTTCTCATTTACATTTTGAAATTTTAGTTAATGGAAAATTTGTAAATCCTGCAAATTATCTATAAAAAAATTTGAAATAAAATAAAATTTTTGATATAATAATATTAACAAATAAAGATAATACTCTTTATATAAAAAAATAAAAGACATTTACAGCAATATATTAGGCGGCAGACTTTGAGGTTATTGGTTCAAATCCAATACACGTCTTTTCGTTGGAGAAGGTGTAGTTAGCTCAATGGGATAGAGTGCAAAGAAAATAAAAATGTCTTGTTTTATGGGGGTGTAGCTCAGTTGGTAGAGCATCTGCCTTGCAAGCAGGGGGTCAGGAGTTCAACTCTCCTCATCTCCACCAAAGAAATATATCAATGCAAATTGTATTATATATATTCTACTGTGGCTTAACTCTCTGTGCCCAGTTGAAAACAGAGATTTCCTTTCTTTTTCAGTTTTTGTGAATTTCTGTTATAAAAAATTCACTTTTTCATAGGGGCGTGGCTCAGTTGGCTAGAGCGCGTGGTTTGGGACCATGAGGTCGGGGGTTCAAATCCCTCCGCCCCTACCATATAATAAAAATAAATTTATTTTTTACCCATTCAATATTTTGAAATTAGACAAGACAACTGCAAATTTATAAAATACAATTTGATTACAAAGGTAAAACATTTATCAAATGTAAGTTTATAAGAACTATATCTTATACGTAGAAAGTATCTTGTTTCTAAAAATATTTTGAAGGTACACAACGATAGTTTTGTACAAATATTTTTTCTTGTCTAGTCGTTTCAAATCCCTTTCCGAAGTCCTTAGATTTTATAGAGATATTATCTAAGGGCTTCTTTTTTTATGCAAAAAAATAAGAGGTATGTAGATTTTTTCTACATACCTTTTTTATTATTCGGTCACTACGAACCAGCAATCTCCTACTCCCATTTCTGGTTGTACTGTTGAGACAATCATTTCTGGAGATTTTGCTCCACCAATTTTTTCTAAAGAATCATTTACCCAAATATATTCATCATATATATTAAAGACACCTGAATTATTTAAAACAAAATAAATAACTCCATTTTTCCCAATGAAGCCAGTTGCTCCTGTAGAATTTACAAAATAACTTGCTCCATTTTCGGTAATAATCATAAATTGATTATTACCGAAAGCAACATCAATACAATTAGTATTTAATGGCTCCATTGCTTCCCAAGTTATACCATCAAAAGAATAGTAATTCTTTCCAGTATTTCCTACTGCAACAAATATATTATTTCCAAAAGCGACTTTATTATATTGAGTGCCTTCGTCTAATCCAGTTCCCGAAAACCATGTTCGTCCATCTTCTGAATAGTATGTTGCGCCAGAATCTCCTACAACAACATATTTACCTAATCCATAAGCGGTACCATAAAAGTTACGGCTCATATAATCTATGGTCATATAGTCTGAATTATAATCGTTATCAATATACCCAACGCTTCCATATCCTCCTGCAACAACCCAACCGTTGTGTCCACAAGTAATATCAAAACATTCTCCAAGAGATAATGTACCAGAAGTATGAGAATAACTTTCTCTTAAGTTAGAGCCTGCAATTTCATATGAACCCCATTTACCCATAAATAAAATTGAATCAAGACTTTCATTATAAGAAGAATCAAAAGTTTCCATCATCATTGTATTATTATAATATTCTGACCAGAATGTTTCTCCATCTTTTAAAAAGCGATTATTCATATCCATGTATAAATGTAATATAAATTGGTCTTTAGAATAACTAATTCCTCTACTATTTTCTCCATACTCTTGAATCCATGTTGAAGAATTATCTTCTAAAACATATCTTGTTCCATCATCGTCTATAGCAATAAATTTTCCATCTCCATAAGCAATACCAGTTCTTCCTGAACTTCCTGAGTTAGTCCAATTAGAATCAATAGTTGGGTCTGATGTTTCTGTGCTTGGTAGCGAATCTAAAAATTCATATTGAAGAATATCTTTTGTTAAAAAGGCATCATTAATTGCCTCTGAAACTTGAGTAGAGTTTTGATAATCAGAATTATTAGTTAGTTGGCTTGTATAACTTGGAATTATAGGTTTATTTAATAAACTATTATAGCTTCCAGTTGTAGCAACATCTGCTAATTGTTCTTTTGTATAATAATTATTATATAATTTTATACGATTAGAGCTATCTTTATCAAAATATAATTCATTTGTATCTGTAGTTAAAATGAATTGTCCTTCTACTATAGGAAGAGACGCCAACTGAGTGCTTAATACTTTATACGGCTTGAATTGAGCCATCTTTCATCTCTCCTTATTAAAAAATTATAGGGTTCAAAATTTGATTTTGAACCCTAATATATATTTACTAAATTCTATTCCTCAGTCAATATTAACCATAAATCTCCCGCATTTTGTTCAGTAGGTTCTGTATCAGAAATAACAACATTTGTATCTGCTGAGGAAATTAATATACGGCCCGCATTGCTATCTAAATATATCTTTTGTGTATCAGTAACAATAACTAATTGGCCTTCTACTATAGGAAGAGAACTTAATTGAGTGCTTAGCACTTTATATGGTTTAAATTGAGCCATCTTTTGTTATCTCCCTTCGTTTAATTAATTATTGACTACATTTCTCCCCATGTTAAAGCACCATCAACATATGCTTTAGCATTTGTTAAAGCTGTAGCTGCGCTTCCTGCAGCATCAAAAGAATCTGCAGCAACATAAGCAGCTGAACCTAATCCTTTAACAGCAACATCTGTACCTTTTACAGCAATTGTTCCATTAGCGCTACCTGTTACGATATCAGCAGCTTGTAATGCTGTATCAGCTTTAGCACCTTGAGCAGCTGTAGCATAATTTGAAGCTAAGCTGTCAGCATAAGCTTTAGCTCTTGTTTCAGCACCTTTAGCTTCATATACATCAGCTAATTTTTCAATTTCATCATCTGTGTATCCTTTAGCTTCTGTTAAAGCTGTTCCAGCAGCACCTTTTTTATCATATACATTTTCTAATTTTGCAATTTCTTCGTTTGTATATGTTTTTGCATCAGCTAATGCTTGACCAGCTTTAGTTGTAGCATCTCCAGCAGCTGTATCAATAGCACCTTGTTTTGCAGTAGCAATAGCTGTAGAAACTTTTTCTACGTCTACTTTACCTTCAACTGCTTGTAATCTTCCATCAATACCGTTAACTGTAGTAATATCAGCTTTATTATCAATTTTTCCTTCTACAGTTTGTAATCTTCCATCAACACCATTTACTGTAGTAATATCAGCTTTTAAAGCAATAGCGTTATTTAATGCAGTTTCATCTTCAGATGTTAAATAATCATCTTCAATAGCTTTAACTCTATCTTTAACACCATTGATAGATTCTGTCATTGCAGCAGCGCCTTGAACGTCTGAATCAATGTACTCTTGGATTTCTTTTAATGTGTCTTTAGCAGCTTCTGTCATTGCAGCATCTTTGAAGAATGCATCTACATCTTCTTTAACTGCAGCGATAGCATCAGCATTAGCTTTTTCAGCAGCTCTAGCTGTTGTAGCTTCAGCAGAAATTAATCCTTCTAAATCTGTTCTATCTTGACCTTTTAAATAGTCACCTTTTACAGCATCAATATCTGTTCTTAAACCAGCTTCAATACCTTCTGCTCTTGTTTTTTCATTATTAATAGCAGTTGTATTAGCTGTAATTTTTCCTTCTAATTCTGTTTTAGCAGCAGCAACTGCATCATTAATCATTCCAGAAATAGAACCTGTTTCTCCACCTGTTAAAGCTTGAATATCTTTTTGTAAGTTAACAATATCAGCTTCATTATCAGCAATTCTTAAAATAGCAGCAGCTAAGTCAGCCCCGTTAGATAATTTAATTTCGCCTAAGTATAAATCTTTACCATCTACATAATAAAATGTGTTTAAATCTTTAGTAGCAATAGCGCCATAAGCAGCTGAACTACCTTGTAAAAATTTTACATTATATGCCATTTTTATTTTCTCTCCTTTTTAAAAAATTTTTTTATTTTATCATTAAGAAATAGTATCCCAAGTAAGGGCTCCTAATTCTGAATAATCTTGTTTCTTTTCACTCCAGCGATATATATTTTTTTCATCAACATATAACACTTTTTCTTCTCCTGTTTCTGGAAATTCATCATATTCTCCAAATACTAAGTTTTCTCTTGGTTTTTCTGTAACTTGTGTCCAATATTTTCCATCATAATTCCATAATGTTTTTGTATCCATTATAAAATAAAAACCTTGAAGTGGAGAAGCTAAACCTTGTCTTATTTCTTCACTAAGTAATGTGATAATTTGTTGAAAAGTAGTTCTTTCTGAACCAGCGTCTAAATAAATAACTCTATCGTCTCTAGAAAAAATTAATTGTCCAGATACAATAGCAATATCTTTTATTTTATCACTAGTTGTAGCAATAAATTTCATTTATTCTTCTCCTTTCTTAAATAATTTCTAAATCTGATGATGACTCAATTTCTTCTTTTAATTGAGCTAATACAGTACCTTCCGCAGGATTGCTTGGAGTTCCTAATCCATCTGGTCCTTCATATAATTCTGTATTTAAAGTAACTTCAGTTTCATCTATTTTATTTGCAGTTGTTCCTAAAAATTCCCAAGCGCTTTCTGTCCATAAATATTCATCGTATGAATTGTCATCTCTAGGACCAACTAGATAAACATCTCCCACTTTATTATCTGTAAGAGGTAAATCTTCTATTGTTGAAACTGTTCCTTTTAAATTAAAAATATTAGTAGAGTTCCCATTTTCGCCAATTTGCTCAAGAACCCACTCTTTCAATCTTTCATCATAATATGTTAAGATTGATAAGGTAACTTTTTTTTCACTCATTCTCTATCCTCCTATTCTTCGCTAAATAATGCATCAATATCTTCTTTTGTTGCATATTCTTCTGGAGGCCTTGGCCCAAACAATGCATCAATGTCAGATTCTGTTGCGTTTGGATATTGTTCTTCTAATAAATTATAAACGTCTTGAACAATCTCTTGTATTTGTTCTTCTGTAATACTTCCTGAGCTTCCGCCAGAAGGAAGTTTGCCTACATTAACTACAGTGCCGTCTGACATTGTATATAATAAATTATTATCTTCATCAATATCTATATCAACGATAGATACATTACTTTCAGGAAGAGGTAGAGTTACTGTAAATTGCTCACCAGAAGAAGTTGTAAAAATTAAATCAGAGCCAACAACTTCTATATTAGAAATACCAGAAGCGCTTGCTGCAACTAACTTTTTACATAATACATATGTAACTAAATCCATTAAATTCTCCTCCTATTGTTTAATTTATCCTAATTTAACCCATTCCCTATTATTATTTAATATCCATACAGTAGCAGTTTCTATTACAAGACATGTGCTACCAGGATATGCGCTAGTAGTAGGCAATTGCGCTACGTCTGCTTCTGTATCGGCAACGTATTCAACAATATAAGGTGATATATTATCACTTTGTTTCGTTATGCTAAACATATTTACTACCTGCCTTTCTATGACTTTGTTCAAGTATTATAAAAAATATGAGAAGCAAGTTAAAAAGTTTTACCCTACGTTTTTTCTTATTTTTGATTTTTATTTAAAATTATATTATAATATAAATATAGAAAAGAAAGGATAGTGATAATTATGGTTAATGATGAATTAGGAATTAGAATGAAAGAAAATTATGAAGAACGTAACCGCACTTACCTAACTCGTAGAACTCCAGTAGCAATTCGTATTGATGGTAAAGCATTTCACACTTTTACAAAAGGGTTTGATAAGCCTTTTGATAAAATTCTTGGGGACGCAATGGCAAAAACTATGAAGTATTTATGTGAGAATATTCAAGGATGCGTATTAGGTTATACTCAATCAGATGAAATTACATTAATTTTAATTGATTATAAAAAATTAACATCTGATGCATGGTTTGATTACCAAGTGCAAAAGATGTGTTCTGTTGCGGCATCTATGGCAACTATGGCATTTAATAAATACTTTAAAGAAAATGTAGATGAACTATATGATGAATATTTTCAATATAGTTATAATAATTCATGCGATGAAATATATAGTCTTGATATATATATGAAGGAAAAATGCCAAGCTTATTACAAAGCTATAGATAAGGGTGCTATGTTTGACGCAAGATGTTTTAATATCCCAAAAGAAGAAGTATGTAACTTAATCTATTGGCGTCAATTAGATGCAACTCGTAATTCAATTCAAATGGTAGCTCAAGCTAATTTTACTCATAAAGAATTGCAAGGTTTAAATTGTAATAAATTGCAAGATAAGTTATTAACTGAAAAAAATATAAATTGGAATACTTTAAAAACAAAATGGAAGCGTGGAACGGCTTGCATATATGATATAGAAAATAATCAATGGAAAATTGATTATGAAATGCCTATTTTAAAAGGCGAAGATAGAAAATATATTGATGATTTAATTTTTATAGAAGAATAAATTGATTTTTTGAAAAAAATAGTATATAATATATTCATAATAAAAATCTTGAAAAAGGTTGGAAGGAGATAAGAAATGAATACTTTTATGAATAATTTAAAAGATACAACAAATTATACTTATACAGAGAATGGGGCTTTAACACATAAAACAACTAAATCAGCTGTTTATGATATGTTTGCTGTAGGCGGAGCATATAGAAATAGAACTGATGAAGATTGTATCTTGTTATTTAAGAATGCTTTAGAAGAAAATGAAGAGCTTGCTCTTAAATGTTTATTCTATTTAAGAGATATTCGTGGTGGTCAAGGAGAAAGAAGATTCTTTAGAGTATGTTATAAATGGTTATGTAATAATCATTCAGAGATAGCTAAAAGAAACTTAATATATATACCAGAATATGGTAGATGGGATGATTTAATATACATTGCCGCAAACACTTTAGTAGAATCTGATGCTTTTGAAATAATTAAACAACAATTACTTTTAGACTTAGAGTGTCAAACTCCATCTTTATTAGGTAAATGGATGCCATCTGAAAATACTTCTTCATTAGATACAAGAGAAATGGCACATAAACTTAGAAAATATTTAAAAATAAGCAATAAAGCATATAGAATTGCTCTTTCAAAATTAAGAAAGAGAATTAATGTATTAGAAAGACTAATGTCCGCTAATAGATGGGATGAAATTGAATTTGATAAAATTCCATCAAAGGCGGGAATGAAATATAAGAATGCTTTTGCAAGAAAGAATTTAATAGCAGAAAAATATAAAGAATTTGCTCAATCAGATGCAAAAGTAAATGCAACAACTTTATATCCATATGATATTGCTCACGAAGCTTTTGATTATGATATGAAAAGGGCTGCATTAGATAAACCAGAAAGACTAATGCTTCAAAAATATTGGGATAATCTTCCAAATTACTATGGAGATAAAGAAGAGAATGGTTTGGCTATTGTAGACGTATCTGGCTCTATGACAGGTAGACCTATGGAAGCCGCAGTTTCATTAGGTGCATATATAGCTGAAAAAGCTCATGGACCTTTTGCAAATCATTTCATCACATTTTCAGAGAATCCTGAGTTAGTAAAATTTGAAGGTGTTGATATAGTAGATAAATTTAATAGAGCTCAATCTGCTGATTGGGGATATAATACAAATATTTCCGCAGTATTTGCAATGTTATTAAGAATAGCTCAAGACGAAAAAGTAAAAGCCGAAGATATCCCTCAAAGATTATATATCTTTTCAGATATGGAATTTGATGCGGGCTTTGGAAGACATGGAATAGCAGAATCTGGTATAAATACTTTATTAGAAAACATTGCTTTGCAATGGAACGCCGCAGGATATGAATTACCAACTGTTATTTTCTGGAACTTAGATGCTAGACAAAATAATATTCCAATGCTTAAGGGTAGATTTGCATATATATCAGGTCTATCTCCAGTTATGATTGAACAAGTCCTATCTGGTAAAGATGGATATGATTTAATGCTAGAAAAACTAGTAGGCACTGGTAGATATAAAGATATAAAATAGAGAAAGCGGTATAAACCGCTTTCCTATCCTATATAAAGGAGTGAATAAATGAGAATGGAGATATCTGGATGCGGATGCTGGTGCGTTTTAGTAGTAGTAATACTTATGTTAAATGCATGCCCGCTTATATATAACTATGGTAATGCAAGACAATTAGAAATAGTTGTTCAAGATAAATATATAAAAGATAATATGTACTATGTAGCAGATGATGAAGGAAATGCTTATAAAATAACAGATTTACCTCTATTGTTTAAATGGGATAGTACAGATATATATAATAGTTTAGAAATAGGAGAAGAATACAAAATTGAAACTACTGGTTTTAGAATTCCTTTTCTAAGCGAGTACCCAAATATCAATGAAGTAAAGGAGAAGAAAGATGTTTAGTGTAAATAGGATTATGGCACTTACTGGACAAGAATCAATATCAGTTCATTTGAATGGAAAAGAAATTTGTATTATAGAATCAGATTATGATGTAATAGAATGTTTAGAAGCGTTAGCAGAGAAATTAAATGAAATACCTAATAAACCTCTACAATTTATAAATGAAGAAATTTACGATATTAATATTTCAGATGAAGCATTTCCGCTTTTATTTAGTGTAAAACAATTTACTCAAGAAGAAGAAAAAGCTTTTATTAATCGTGATTGGAATAGACTTGATGAATTACTTTTACAAAGAATTGAAGATGGCGAATTAGAATAAAATACAAAGGGGGATTTGTATGAAAACTTTAGTAAAAAACTTTAGCTTACTAGAACAATGTTTAAAAGAAGAATATGATATAGAATTAGATAATATAGCATATACAACAGATGATGAAGTTCGTTTTAAAGTAAAAGGATTAAAAAACTGGTTGTTTGGAGCTTGGGTTAGAAAAACAGGCTTAACTGCAGAAAAAGAATATTACTGGGAAGTCTTTTGTCAATATGAAAGATTTATAGATAAATTTAAACCTAGCAGAAGTGCTTTTTCAATGAATATAGAACCTCCAGAGGTATTAGACCCTACAATAGTAATAGATGAAAAAATGAGAAAAACTATAGATGCAACAATGACAGTATATAAACTATATAAAGTAATTAACTTTATAAAAAATCATGAGGCTATGGCTTTCATTTATGAAGATGATATTACTCAATATGAGGGTGAATTAAAAGCTAAATGGTTAATGTTTAAGTATATTGCAACTGATGAATTTAATAAATGGTCAACAAAAAGAGTACATAAGAAACTTCATAGATGGGCGGCAATATTTAGCTATTTAAAGTGTATAGACGTAGCATATTGCCCTGATAAGCTTAATAAAGATAGTAAATGGACTCATATAAATGACAGATGGATAGTGCTACCATATAATAGGCTAGGAGGATGGGTTGCTGCAGCAATGAATAGAATGATAGAAAAAGTGTTCGGATTGGGTTCAGTTATAATAGAAGATAGTGAAGACCAAACCTTATATGATATTTATTATATGGCACATTGGTCAAAGAAATATGAATTAGAAAAAGCAGTTAAAAATGAAGATGGCACAATAGCTTATGATATGCAAGAGTTATGGGCTATTGCTAATCAAATGGACTCAAACGGAGACATTATGTTATATGGAGAATGGGAATAATAAAGTGCGTGAATTAATTTCCGCACTTTATTTTTTTATAAAATTTTTATATAATATATATAAAGAAAGGAGTTGAAAAGGTTTATGAAAATAAAAGATTTATGTGCTCACGACCAAGAAGAGGTGCGTCAAGTTTTTGCATTAAAAGAAAAGGTGTTAAAAGATATTGCTGATATAAAACTTTGTATAAAAGAAGAAGATTACTTTACTCTTGAAGAAAATGAAAAAGCGGTGATTGAATCAACTATAACGGAATTGCATAAAGGACATTTTGAGGGTCAATCTATAGTAGTCTTTGTTTGGAAAAAGAAAAACTGGGGAAGTCCATTGTTTACAAGAGTATTTGATATTATTGATAATGTAATGAGAAAACTTAAAAAAGCAAATAAACCTTACTCTTGTGTTAAAATGTTGTATTTAAAAGATAATTTATTCTGTACTTTTTATAATGCAGGAGATGAGTCATATAAAGAATGTTGTGATGTTCTTTATATGGATGAAGAAGGAGCAGAAATAAAAGAATCACATTTTTATTTAACTTATGATAATGAAGGAGAGGGTTTTGAATGGGATTAGATAATGGTATATATGTAAAAAGAAAAAGTGAACAGAAGAAGGCTAAACTTCCTAATAAGGATTTCTTTTGGGGCGATGATGTTGCTTACTGGAGAAAATGCTGGGGAATTAGAAATGCTATTTTAGGTATTTTAGGTAGAAACAATGGAATGGAAGATTATTTAATTAGCAGAGAGCAATTAAAAGAAATTATTGAGGAATTAAAGAAATTTAATAAAAAAGCATATTGGAATGCGTATGCGGATTCTATTTGGTCTTTTGAAGATTTCAAAGAAGGTAGAAAAAGAATTTTGCGTAATCTAAAATGGTTATATAGATATATGTATTTTCATCCTGAACTAGAAGTGTATTTTTATGATAGCTATTAGAAATAATTTGAATTTTTATTAAAATTTTTATATAATATATATAAAGAAAGGGAAAAAAGAAAGGGTTGATTGATATGGGTTATAGAAGTGATGTAGCAATTTGTTTAAAGAAAGAAGATTATGAAGAATTAGCTAGAAGAGCAGAAGAGTTGGAAGACAACATTATAGCTATTGCAGATTTAGTTTATTTTGATGAAAAAAATGAAGTTGCTATAATTAGATGGGGTTGCATTAAATGGTATAATGGTTATCCAGAAGTTGATTTGGTGGAAAAATTCTTAAATGAATTAGACGAACAAGGTAAACCATTCCACTATATCAATATTGGAGAAGAATTAACAGATATTGAGGAAAGATGTGGAACTTGGGAAGATGGCATATGCTGCAGAATTCATATATGTAGAGATATTGAATTAGACATATAGATAAAAGAAATAAATTGAATTTTTATAAAATTTTTATTATAATATAATTGTAATAAAGATAAAGAGTTAATAAAAATTAAGCGTTTTCGCTTACTGACTTTTTTAAAAATTTTTAAAAAAACTATTGACTTTTTATTAAAAAAATGTTATAATATAATTACAGAAAAACAAAAAAAACAAATAAAAATATGTGGCATCGGTTGCCGCAGACACCTTAGATAGGGTGTATAAATAAGTACTCAGGTTCCGCGGCAGACGGGGTTGCAGTTCAACAATATATCTGCCAAATAAAATAAAAAATTTAAGAGAGGATTGGTGGTTATTATGACAAATAACAAAAAAGTAACAAAGAGAGATTATTTAGCAATGATTAAAGAGGTAGTTTTAAATGCAGATGTAGACAACAGAGATGAATTAGTAGCATTTATTGAAAAAGAGGATGCCGCATTAGCAAAGAAAAAATCTGTAAGTGTAAAAAAACAAGCTCAAATGGATGCAGAAGTTGAAGAAATGTTTGAAGTATTATCAAGAATGGAAAATCCAGTTACAGCATCTGAATTAGCTCGTGAAGAAGAGTTTGCCGCAAAAGCATACTCATTACCAAAAGTATCTGCTCTATTAAAGAAATTAGTAGATGCAGGAAGAGTTGTAAGAGTTACTGAGAAGAAAAAAAGCTACTTCTCAGTAGCTGCCTAATTTAACTTTGTCTGAAGGGAGAAAAAATCAATGATAAAAGTAGTATTTAAAGATAGATACGGAGAATACGAAAATACGGAATATACTTACAAAAATTTCGGAAATGTTGCAGTTGGCGATGAAGTTGTAGTAAATACAAGATATGGTTTAGCTTTAGCAAAAGTTACTCAAATAGATGTTACAGATGTAAACTTTAGAGAAGATAGATTAAAAGAAGTTCATATGATAGTATACAGTGCAGAACAAAAGAAAAAAGAAGAGATTGCCGCTTATGAAAAAGCAGAAAAAAGACGTCAAATTGCAAGAGAAGCAAGAAAAGGTATGGTATTAAGTCAATTAAAAGGTTTCTTAACAAATGAAATTTATCAAGAGATTGAGAAGATGACATTAGATGAGATTGAAGCCTTAGTAAAAGAAATAGCAGTGTAAAAACTCAATGGGTATTTAGCAATAGATAATAGAACTAAATACCCATTTTTATATAGATTATTTATTTTAAAGAAAGGGGTTGCCGCGTATGTCATATTATAAGTTTAAAATGCAAGTTAATGGTCAAGAGAAAGAAATTAAAATTCCTGAGGAAGATATCAAAAGAACTATGAAAGGTTTAGATTGTTCTATAGAAGAGGCTATTGACATTTGGTTAGAAGATGAGGGCTATGTTACAAATGATGAACAAGAAGCTCTTTGCAAAAAAGCTAAAGATAACAAAATAACAGCTACAATTCATGCGGCGAAATCGCTTGAAGAAAGAAAACCTAGAGAAAGAGAACGTAAGGCAGCACCCCGCAAAGAAATGATAATTGCAAAGTTATTTCAAGCATTAAAAGAGATTGAAGGTACTGAAAATGTAGTAATTGAAAATGTTGGCAAGATAATCACTTTCCGCATTGAAGATGAAGAATTTAAGTTAGATTTAGTTCAAAGGAGGAAGAAGAAATGATTTTTAAGAAAAAGTATTTATTAAGAAGTGATACAGAAGAAACATATGTTATGTATGGTTTATTTGATACTCTTGAAAATATAAAGGAATTTCTTAAAGATGCAATTATTCCTCTATTAGAAGAAGGACAATATCCAGAATATACTCCAGCAGATTGCTATTCAGAAGAAGAGTACCAAGAAAGAATGGAAAATAGCATAGATTATATTCTAAATGAAAAAGCAGAATATTTACCGCAAACAGTTTGGGGTTTACATTTACAAATAGATGAAATTACTGTAATAGAGGAGGGTTAATATGAAGAAAGGTTATATGATTCATATTGTTTCAGAAAGTGCAACATTGCCGCTAGTGTTTTTAAGTAAAGAGATGGCATATAATTATCTACTAGATATTAGTAAAGAAGTAATAGTACATTGCAATGATGAAGATACTGCCGCACTTCACAAGTTTATGGAAGATATCCCTGGATGCAAAGATATTAAGTTAAAAGAGGTTGAAATCTATGAGTAGATAATTTCTACTCTTTGATTTTTATTAAAAATTATTATATAATATACTTATAGAAAAGAAGAAA
>JAEIGA010003314.1_pt1 | contig 25281 bp, 19 predicted proteins | sample 9270691 | NCBI WGS metagenome assembly JAEIGA01 (sample SAMN17057246, study PRJNA624740) | gut metagenome | biome: biome; isolation source: fecal sample | host: Bos grunniens | place: China: Xizang | collected 2019
ATTTCCCTACGAGCGCGCCTATTTTCTTTACCAATAAGGCGTTATTTCGATGCATAATTTCGCAAAAAAAAACCCTCAATAGAACATACTGTCATCGAACTTATCTTCCGCAATTTCTTCTCTGGCAATAGACTTTATTGATCTCCTTCGATGAAGTTCTTCACGTCGGACTTTATCTCGATTTCCTTATTCCGGAGTACGCATTCTTCATGGCCCATACGGCGGCTTGTCCGATGTATAATCTTCCCCGAATTCACGGAACCGAGTATGGGGAATAAATTACTTCTTCCCAAGAGACTTATATGAATTATTAGGTATTTAGACATAAAAATAACATAAATGGGTTACTCGTTCATGGTATTTCGTGGTACCGGAGTAACGATGAATGTCTGCAGTGCGGTACTTGATGTCCATGATCCCGGCGTGAGAGTATAATCATCTTTGAGTTCTCTCTCTTTGAGAACAGTATAGCTAGCATTATTCATGGTTATTTCACATGGAATATCAGGAGCGAGATAAGTATCGTTGTCTTCTCCGGAGATTATCGTGAAGTTTTCTCCTAGAGTTAAGGACGTTAATGCGTTGCTGCTTTCAAACATTCCCGTCATATTCGCTACTTTTTCGGTATTGAATCTGCTTAAGTCTAGAGATTCTAATCGTGCGCACGCAGAAAACATGGTTGACATATCGGTTACCTTATTTGTATTAAAGCTGCTTAAATTCAGAGAAGATAAAAATCCACAACCGCTAAACATACGTTTCATCGTAGTTACGCTATTAGTATCAAAATTTGTTAATGTTAATTTCGTAAGACTAACTAAACCATGGAACATAGAACTCATATCCTTTATGTTGTGATTCGTCCAGTTTTGCACTATTAAATGTGTTAATAGCAATAAGCGGGAATTCCATGGATAGGGTGGTTTATTATCATAAGATCTCACAGACAATAAACCTACCATAGTAGCGACGTTCTCTCCATCGACGATACTTTCATCTATCATGCTTGGTTCTACGCTGTATCTGGTAACCGGGTATTCTTTACCGGTGTTATCTATGAGTACCTCATATGGCATATCTTCATATGTAAGAGTTAGTTTATTATTCGATACCTTCGCCGAAACGGCGGTTGCATTACCGTATACACAAATGTCATTTCCATTATGGATATAGTACCAAAGTCCATCCGCATATGCGGTAGTATTTGGATTACTAGGGAACAGCCCACCCGTAAATTTCACGCCTCTAGCAGTCTTGAATTTATTCTGTGGCGACGGGCTAGTCTGTATCGCGCTAATTGCAGCCAAATTATTGTACGCGGAAACGGCATCTCTTTCAATTATAGCCAGTGATGTCGCGTTCACGTTATGATACGTAGGATATCTAGCGCGCGGCATATTCATTTCTGCTGCTAGTCTATTGTATCGGTCTATGATTGCATTCACCGTCTTTATCGCGAGAAGTTTATTTTCTATCACTGTCCCCCCCCCCTGTCAACGGTTTACCGAGAAACGCCCTACATAGAGAAGATAGCATATTTAATTTAATATAATTTATATAATTCATGTAGTACTTTTCGAAGTAATTTCTTATGATACGTATTATAGAACTCTTCTTCGATGGCGTCGAAAGTAGATACTCTCCGTATTGGATCCGAAGAGAATCCATAAACTTCCATCTTATGTCTTGACAGAAACGCCTCCTGGGCCGGAGTTAACTCTTCCACGCTCATAATCGTATCCTTTGTATCTTCCGTACTCATGTCACTCGGTTTTGACAATGCGCGCACGAATTCTACTAGTGATCTTTGCCTTTCGGCGATTGTCATTGGAGGTTCATCATTAGGTGGGATTTCTACGGAATCTGCGCTCGCGCATGCTCCCATATTTAAACATAAATGTATTGCAAAAATGAGATATTTTTCCATCTAAATCATGAGCGGAGAAGCGCCTGTCCAATTCGCCGAAGAGACATTCTGGCAAAAGTATAAATGGTGGATACTCGTACCGGTAATCATAATTATTTCAATAGTCGTGACTATTAGTATAATAAGTGCCATCAAAGGAAGCGGGAATAGTGTAATCACGCATGTTACCACTAAAGACGGCACAAGTACGTGCACGAAGACCGTAAATGGCGTTACATCTCCTTGCGATTCTCAATAAAAATATAGGTCCAATGTTTTTATAATCCACATGCACCGGTCTTGCAATGGACATCCTCGGATGAGATGGACTTTAATACCTGTGATTCACGGCAACGATCACGATAGATGGTTGTTCCTTTCACACCAAGAGAATAAGCTTCACGGAATACTTTATCGATATCTTCCGTTCCTGCATCATGCGCGAAGTTAATAGTCTTACTGATAGAATTATCAATGTATTCCTGGAACGCAGCTTGCATAAGGAGATGCTCCATCGGAGTAATCTCATTGGCAGACTTGAATACTTCTATATCAAAGTCCGACAGAGTAAGAACTTCTCCATTGATATCCTGCACTACCGCGTTACTAATTCCATGTTCGCTAATATCGACTATATTTTCGACACTATAGGCATTTTTGCTTTTCAGGAACTTCTTGAAGTACCGGTTAATGACTATATCGTCGACCTTAAACCCGGCCGCATATGCCTTCTTGTAACACATACGGAACTCCGGTTCGATAGAATAAGAAGTACCTAACATAAGCGCGATAGATCCAGTAGGAGCGCAACATAATTGCGCTACATTTGCCTGGGACAATAAAACCTGATCGTTCACTGGCATTTCCTCGTTAATTTGAATACCGAGTCTATCGGACAACGAACCAAACTTCTTTGCCAGCATAATTGATTCCATTGACGCAGATTCCGACATGGTACGGATAATGTATGACGCAACTCGTCTTCCAGCTTCACTTGTATATGGAATATGCAATTTCATAAGCAGATTCGCGAAACCCATTAATCCCAGGCCAAGACGGCGCATTTTCCTGACTTGTGCAATAACTTGCTCATCTGGGACATTAATTCTATCAATGATTTCGTTAAGGAATCTAATAACATGTCTTACAGTCTTCTTGAATTCATCTTTGCGGAAATGCTTAATGAATCTCGCGAAAAGTTCATCATTCAGGGCAGACATATATGCATTATTTCCTTTGACTTTCGCGGATAGGTATTCGAAAATGTCTACATCGTTAATTGTATAACTCTCCGGCATATCCACGAATTCTTCTATGTTTATCGCACCGAGATTGCATACTTCATTGGGATACATCATGATTTCTCCGCAAGGATTGCACGCGACGATTCTTCCCATTACCGGTTCCAGTACAGAGTATCTTTCATTCACGTTTCCTTCAAAGATACAACCAGGTTCGCCGGACGCATGAGAAGAACTGATAAAGTCTTGCCATAACTGCTCGATAGTTTTCGTATAGACTTTCTGATGAGTGATAATGAATCTATCATCATAAGTACTTTCATGAATGGTTTGCGTGAGGGTTGGATTCTTGCTTAATTCATCCATGAATTCATTGGTAAAACAGACAGAAATGTTGAAATTGTTAATGACATTCTGGTCGCGTTTCACATTAATGAAATCGAGAATGTCTGGGCAATTCACGTGTAAAAGTCCTATGTTTGCACCATTTCTGTTTGTTTGCGTGATGATATTGGAACACGCACTGAAAACATACAGCCATGAAATGGAATTCGTTCTTGCGTAGTTATTAATAGCATTCACGACCACGTCATAGATAAATGCGAACGAAACCGGTCCGCCAGACTTCACATCATGATCGCAAATGGAACCGGCTTTACGGAGATAAGACAAGTCTATAGCGTAGTCTTCATTGTTCACCGTTCTTGTTGCGACTTTACGCAAAACATCCACAATATCGACGAGAGTATCATGAACGCGGTAGTAATGTGATGAATGATATATGGAAGATTCTGCACGAATGGCGCAATCGGACTTCCTAATCATGTCCAGTAACGCGGACGCGGAAATCCTATCTTCTGATAATATCTCTGGATATTTCATAGAGAATTTATGATCGTAATTGACTCTACGAACTTTGAATTGTCCGGCAGGGTTTTCTAATAGCTCATCCGGGACGATGACGACTTTCTTGAATGCGCGATAATCGGCATCGAGATATGAAAGAATATCGGGATGGTTAATGTGCATCATGAGAAGTCTCTTGAAAGACGAGTTCGGTTCTTCGTTTTCATAGATGCATTTCTGTTGTATCTTACTGAAAGAGAAACCGATTCCCATTCCATGTTTTTGTAAGATAAGTGCGCGACACAGCGTGTTGATAATTTCATTTATGGTTCCTTCCAAAGGAAGTACTAAACAGTTCGCGGAAACGGGTTGCTTTGTACCGACATATGCGAGAGTGCGGCCACCTGGACACCATTTCCTTTCTGTCATCTGCTTTAAGAGAAATTCGTCATCTGGACAGACCGTAGAGCATACTCTCTTGCAGACATCTTCGTATGTTTCTTCACGTCCATTCAAGTAACGGGAACGAAGAATGTGTTCATTGAGTGGGACATAGAAAGAGTCCATGATTGTTGTTACCTGTTAGATAAAAATAACCTGTTTTTTGGAATTAATCAATCGGCAAGACTGTAAGGACATGATTGCTTCTCCATAGAGGGTATCTATGATTATTTCCAGTCACGTATATATAGACACTTGATTTCGCGGGGACCGTAAGAAGTTGATTTATGTTATACGAGATCGGTTCTATATTTATTTGATATACTATTCTCTCAGCGATAGTACTTTCACCCGAAGTATTCAATATCATCTGCACGTTGCTTACATCGACGGAAGTTGGTACATCCATGGTTAGATCATCGGTCGTTTTATAGTCGGGTGGAGTTGGAAGCGTGAGCTCCCTTGTTTCGATATCTATGGTCGCGGGAACAGTATCATCGTCGGTTCGCGTAAATGTACCGGTAATCGTGCTCGCCGTACTGGTCGGCGTTATAGCAACGTCATCGGTCGGCATAGTTATAGAGAATGCCGGCAAATTTTCCGCCCGTATAGTAATATCCTTCGCGGTCGTAGATCCTGTTATATTTATAGAATCTTTTGAAATGGAACCCGAGGATTCTATAGATGATGCGCCGATCGTAGTCGTACTGGTAACGGTTCCCGTTACGGTTCCATTTGATGAAGAAGCGGTTAAATTAGTAATCGGAATGGGTATACTTCCGCTGACGGTGACATAACCGGGAACTCCGTCGGTTCCGTTTACTAATATACCAGTCACGTTCTCCATGCCCGTATTTTCATATTTCTCTACATACGGTTGTTCCACTTTGGCTGTGATACCGGATACGTTGGCGGATAGAATTCCTGTGTCATCTCCTGTTCCTATTTCAGTCTTTATGCCCGTTACTTCGCCGCCTGAAAATTCACTCGTTATTGTCGGAGATATTGCAGCTTTATTCGTTACATTGACGGTTATATCCTCTTCGATGTTTCCGGTAATACTTACGGACGGTATGGTTATCGCCCTCGGCGCCGTTTCATCGTTGTCTATAGCCGTCATCGTTCCTTCAAAGGAATTAGCAGCAATTTTATAACTCGGAAGCGCATCCATATGGAAACCGCTGTTTATCGGTATATTGGTAGTTATACTTTGGCCCTCAAGCGTAACCTTGTTCCAGTCCTCTTGGACGTCCGGTTTTAATGTGTACTCTATGTTTTTCTTATCACTGGTAATTCCCAACTTCGTAAGCGGCTGCTGCGTGTTCCTATCTATGAGTTCAATTACCCCTCCTCCGTTCGTCATTTGTTGCACATTTTTCCATGACGCGGGTACATTTACTGTTCCTAGAGAATTGCCGAAGATTCTGGTAGTAGAATACTGCTCTTCGATTAGATTGTCGACGTTTTTTGTTGCGCAGCTTCTAATATATAATTTATCGGAGATCGGGAAGAATGGGTATTCTGCACACATAAAAGTATATTTTCTACCGTCTTTCTTCGCCTTTTGATTTTTATCAGTTATTTCCTTTATGATATCGTTCCTCGGCTGAATAATATACTCCGTATAATTGACACGATTCTCCAAGTGACGAACTAGACCGTATTCATTAGATATGGCATCGGTTTCCTTTATTTTAATCATATCTATACCTAATGTGGCGGTTATTGAATTTACGAAGGTGATTGCATGGGAAGTTAAAGATTCTCCGGTCAACTTAGAAAGAATATCCGTGTAATAGTATAACACGTTATTATACTTTACGGAATCAGTAGGCGGAGAAACTAATTCGCCATTCAGTAACTCTAGCACAGGAACACACTCGTTGGAGGCGGATAAAACGACTGCATCTTTGTCCGTAGATTGTGGATTATTATATAGTGTATTCAATACACTTGTATCCAAAATAGCGGGCCACCATATACAATCTCTGTTTTCTTTCAATTCGATGATAACAGAATCGATATCGAAGGAGGAACCGACGACATTATGCGTCGGCGTTATTGATCGAAGCGAAATATCATCCGATTCTGAAAATGCGTCATTAAGTCTCTCGCATATTGTCTCCGCATTAACATATGTCCCTTCTGGAATACGACAGCAACATAATATCGGAAGAGTGACATTTTCGGTAATATCATCCGCATTTATTATATACTTCTTCAATTCATCCTTATTACTTGGTTCAATAGTGCGTAACTCTACCCAAGTTAACGCATTATTTACCCAGTCTATTGTTCGCATGAATGAATATAAAGTAATGTCCTGTACGTGGAAACTCTTTGGACTATCCGATTCGTTGTGTAGTTCAAAAGAAACTGCGTGTGTTTCTACGGAAGGATGTAATATAGAGACATTACTCATTTCATAAAAAATAATAGTGTCTTTGCATTATGTATCTATATTAACTGAATTCCAATACGAATTCATATGCGTCATAATGGTCATATTTTAATATATATTTCTCATACATGCGTAAACGAATAAAGGTCTCGGTTTTTCCGGTATAAAGTGATTTCCAGCGGTCTAATATAATAGAAACACCTGTTTCGTCTTTACCTGTGACACTATTTATTAATTTAACGGACCTAGTGGCATTACCATCTAATGTCTCATCTAAATCTAAAGCTATATTGATCGTGCTTCCGTCGTGGGTTTTAAGCATAGGAACCGCGGACGTTATCGAATATGATACGTATTCTGGACTGATTATGGAATAATCGAGTCTAAGATCGTACCATGACGTATTTGCCTCGGTTGGGAGGAACAATTCTGCTATATATTGTGGTTCCGGAAGGTGAATCACACATGCCGCGCTGGACCATTTATATATATCATTATTGTCCACGTCGATGTATTTTATTCTTCTCGCGGAAAGACTTTTCAGTATATCCGTTACGGTACCATTATAACTTGTAACATTCGTGTCATGGAATAACATAGTTATTATATCGTCTTTATTCAATGCAATACTGGTTATGATTCTTTCGGGGTCATCGTCCGGCGACAGCGATAGAATATCATCATTTATAGTTATTTTTATGCTTACCGACTCGGGCATTTGCCATGCGGAATATGCATATCTTTTACTTTCACCGGAAACAGTATTTTTAATGTATATCGCAATATCATTCGACGCAATACCATCAGTCGATAATGGATCCACGGAGAACGCGGTATATGTGAATAAGTTATCCACGACATCGTTATGTATACCCATAAGAGACTGATTGTAATCAGTCATCGACCATATCTGTGATGTCAAATTCACGTCCGTTTTAAATGAGTAACCGGTAAGGTTACTATCATATCCGTTTATCGTGAACAGACACTTATCGAGAGTATAACCCGCGGTTCCAAGATCAGTGAACCCGGCACGAATGAATGTATCGCGCATTCCTTCATTGGACGAGAGATCCCAGTCATGTGTCGTATATGCATTTCCATCTGCGTCCAATAGCGTAAACCAATAGAATTTATATGATCTCAAGGAACCGACTAGCAATGATCGCGTAACTCTTGGGGCCTTCATTAAATAAAATAATGTATTTCCCGTATGGATGAGACCGGGTTTCACTAAATGGATCTCCCCATTAGCCATCTGTGTTGAAAACGCGAATAGAGTACAAGGAGTAATACCTCTATTGATATTACCCGATTCATTACAGTCAAATACGACGTTATATATGTTTTCATTTGATAACACGCCGGTAAGGTTATTAGCCATAATCGGAGTACCGTCATGAGTAAGATAGAAACGCGCATCCGTGACTCTCACCTTTCTCGGGTCATATGTAATGGTATCCACTTTTGGATGGAATGTATAAATTCTCTTAAAGGAATCATATGTAAAGTTCCCAGGAATGGTGATACCTTTATTGTTATTGCTATTGTTATTATCAATGATACTCACGGAACGAGATGCAACATCGATTCCCTGTAGGCATAACTCTACTTGCGTATAGAAATTCAATGGAATTTTATATAGTTCGTAATCGATTTCCAAGTTCGCAACGCGGACACGGGAATATTCATTGAAAAGTTCTTGCAATTTATGCAAAGAAAGACGCGAACTTATATTTGCCGTAGATGACACTACTGTATCCAATGTAGGGGTATTTTGCATCGCTTCATCGGCGTTGCCGAAATCGGATCCACGGACGTCTATTACTATGGTATTATTTAATGTCGGTTCATTATAGTATTTCATATTGAGCGCGGACATGATTAAGTTATATGTCCTTGCATGATCCGCGAGTTTATCATATGGATTCGGCATTACAGAAAGAAAGTGATTTAGCGCGGTCAATTTTGCATCCAGGTTCTGCAGTGACGCGAGTTGCAGGAATGGAATGATTTCTCCTTCCGTATTCGCAGGATTCATTATGGTCGCATAATGCTTCTTGAAGTCTATCTTTATCGAAGATGACTTGCTCAATGGGCCCTTAATGATATAAGATATCTGTTCGCTGTACTTCGGCAGCGCCCATTCATAATACAGTTCATGCCCCTTGATTAACTGGAAATCGTTACTGGTATGATGCTTCATAATATATTCGATAAGGCAAAGCGTATATATGTACACGCTATACTGCCTATGTCTCTGTTCCGCCACTGCTTCTTTCGAGAAAAGATACTCGAAATACAGAGGAGCATTTTGATACAATCTCTGGAGATTCTTATAGAATCTTGGCGAAAAGTATTCGTCCATTCTGTTCTTTATTACTATGTCATCCGGAATGACTCTAGCGTCATCAATTACCTTCTTATAGATGAACTTATTCGAAAGGAATGAGTAACGGGAAATAATGGTATTAAACTCCTTTGGATCCGTATATGATTGTTTTATAGGTTCGTTCTGAATTATCTGCAGAAAAGTCACGTTATCGCGAGTTATTTCTGTGAATTTATTTGCTTGCATCTGTGTTAAAGAACCCTGGAAGTATACAGTCTCTTTGTCCGGTCCAACGGCAGTAGAAACGGATGACATCTTTATGTATAAAAATAAACGTACCTGGATCGATACTATTATGCCGTGTAATATGTATAGTATCCGCCCTTTTTCTGTCCCGTCTTTTGACCATCTTGTTGCTCATTTCCCTGTACACTTTTCTCGACCTTATCGCATCCCTTGAATAATAACTCGTATAGGAGGCAACCGGCAAAGATTACCACTATGGTGATTACTAGTGTCCATAAGAAGCTGTGATTACGCGGGCCGCGAGGCGGGCAGAATCCCTCCAGTGCACGATTACATTCATTTAGGTCCTGTATCTCTAGTCGAAGAATAAATGGCGCTTTTATGGTGGCCGCATCTTCTATAGTAACGACATTGTTCAGAATACGGAATTCCTTTCGCCGCCTAGGGTTTAAACTAAATATGTTCGGGATTGCCGGTTTTTCAGTAATTGTGACTTTAAGATTATATATGTCAAGCATCGCATCAACTACATTTCCTTCTTCCGGAGTAGCAGTCATGGTGTAGTTACTTTTATCGAATTTCTGTTCCCAATCATCCTCCGCTTTGACTCCATTACTGACTTTGTACATCCAATCCCATAAATCTTTGAGCGGTTTCGTGATGGATTCTATAGTTTCATGTTTTGCGTCTTTGCTATTATCATCCTCTGTTTCCTTTTGAAGATAATCGCCTTTCCAGAACTTGACGGTGTATTTCTTAGCGGTAACGCCATTAAAGAATACATTATTTATATTAAGAAATCCGATGTATTCAACGGCGTTAATCAGTGCCCGGTTCACTGTACGTAAGATATTAGGTTGGTCTTTTGGCGTCAGTATTCCCGCCCGTGTAGAGAATATGCATATAGCATAATCATTATCGTATTGTATAGCGATATTCCATAGATATTTACCGACATCGTCATTCTTCCATTTATCATTGAAATTCTCTACGACATACATATACCAGCCGTTTAAATCTTCCACTAATATCTTCTTGATCGGACCACCTTTATGCAAACTGTGAAATGCCCTCGCAGCAGCGATTTTATTTACATTACACGCCGCCTTTATCTCTAAATCAGCTACATTCTTTTTATATTCATTCAAGGATGTTTCACACGTTGATAATTTCTGTTCGGAGTCCGAGTATTTCGCTTCCATCTCTTTGAGCTTGTCTTCTGTTCGTTTCAATAATACAGTCGTCGCTTCCAGTTCAGCGGCGCTCCTCGATATAGCTAAATCCTTCTTTCCTATGGCAATATCTTTATCGGTTATCATCTGTGTGAGAGATGATATTTCGGCCTCGAGCTTTGACTTTAAATCGGATATCTCCTTCAGGTCAGATTCTAATTTTTTCGCTTCAGCGGATGCTTCCTGGTTTGTCTGCAGATATTTTTGCAGTTCTGCCTCCTTAGAAGCGAGCTCCTTTTCCATCTTAAGTGCTTTATCAATTAGTTCGCGGACGGTCATCTCTTTTCCATTATACTCTATCGTCTTTGAGCCAATGGCACCCATCTTTTTGTAAAAACAATATGAATAATTACACTAATCGATTTCGTATCAATGGGAATACATTATAGTCAGGCGAATAAACGAGTTTCGTTATAATATTTCTCGCATTTACTATGCCCTCTATTAGTTTCGGTTTCGGCATAGTCGCAAAGTCCAACTTTAACGGGGGCGCGGAAAATGCGCATGAAAGTTCATCCGGTAAATCGTATATCATTATACTGGTAAACATTATCGCATCGAATAAAGTATTACCCTTGATGTAGTAGTAATATTCGATGTAAGTCGTGGACTTATCGAGTACATTATTAAGCAATTCTCCATGAACGGAGTACAGTCCAGTGCGAATCATATCATGTATGCTGCGGAGCATAATGTCATATGAAATATCATACAGGAAATCATTCACGTTCATTGCATCAAAGACAGCGTGTCTTGCGTACTGGGAGTTAATAACTTTGAGCAAAACTTCCGTCAATACATAGTTGTTTATCGTGGCTGGGAATTCATTTTCCGGAAGCGCATTATATGTGTCTTCTGTATAGAAATACACGAACTCTCCCGGCCTTTCGCGACCGACTCTACCGCGCCGCTGAATTACCTGCCTCTTATTCGCTGGAATCTGTTTTATGCAATCAAGTTTGCTTCCACGGAACAATAATGGATTATATATTGCCGTTGTCTGTAATCCGTAATCGACGCATAGAGCAAGGTTTGAGAATGTTTTTCCCGTCTCCAGGACAGGAGTTGAAATAACTAACTTCAATTCGTGTTCGCGCGCTTCTGGGTCCGGTTCTGTAGCATATTCCAGTAACTTATCCGCAGTAACGGAATAGTCTCTTGCGTATGGAATAATGATAAACCGCTTCTTGTTTCTATGCTGATCGCGCCATTTCACGACGTCATCCATTGTAGTTACATCGGAAACGAGAAACACTATGTTCTTCTCTTTCGCTCCTTCATACATATATTTTCCTAGGGTGAGCAGTGTTCTTTTCAGGGGCGCGAACACGAGACAGTCTCCTTGCGGTTTAGGAATATAATTCTCTAGCAAATACTTCGACAGCGCCGCTTCAGCGAGGACATTTGGCTGTGGACGCGGTTTGAACTTCTTCTTTCCTTGGAACTTTTTATCATTTCTCCTTTCACGTTCTGGGAACGGTTTTCTTTCTTGTTCACCGCCTCCTGTCATACTCTCCGTGTATACGTCTATGTTATTACTATACCGAAGGACTTTCTGGTATATTGGATCGGAACTCCATGAAGATTCTAGTTCTTTAATCAATCCCTTCATGTCTCCGCCTTTCATGGTAGAATTTCCAGTCTTATCTAATAGTTTCCATGGATCGACATACTTTGCAACGACTTCATGATTCGGGGAGCCTTTTACGTATGCGATCATGGTCGGATCTTTATAAATACTCTCTACGTCATTGGCGAAGAAGAATTTCACCATCATGTCCACGTCTATTGTCGCTGATGTGAATAAGAATAATGGGCATCGCGGATCGGTAGAGAATTTAGCGAGAAATCTCTTTACGATCGACACTAATGAAAGCAGAGAAGAATCCAATACATGGCACTCATCGACGACGATAATCTTGTACCCCTTACTTATCTTTCCCGCAAACATCATTCTATAGAGTTGATCGCTGAGAATCTGCGTGGTGCAATAAGTGCAACTGGTGCGCTCTTTGGCATATATTTTCTCGACACCGTTCAATATAGATACATTCTTGCCAAACTCCATGTCATCGTTGTATCTAATAACATCGAGTGCATTAGTCTTTGTCAATACAATTCTTGGCTGCGAACAGATAATCTTCCCGAACTTGTGAAACAGATATGAAATCATAAGAGTGGACTTACCCGAACCGGTTCTAGAGTTTACGAAGTACAGTCTCGATCTTAGCGAAGAAGGTGAATCCAGTTTCGATTTGATCACGGACTCGATGATTTCAATAGCGCGTAACTTGTCCAGTTTTTCTTTTAATTCTCTTGGCACATTTGCATGTTCATCAAATGAGAATACATTGAGCTCGTTTAAGGTAGGCATGGACTTTATTGCATGTAATATTCCCGGATGCGGTAAAAATATAACAATTTACGCAGAGGAGCAATAACGCTGGCGTAGACTGTATAGATTGTTCGATTTCCGATCTATTTTCCTTGGTTGCGAACACGGTTGTTAGTACGTCGTTGCACATAAACGACTCTTTGCCTTACCGGTACCGATACCGCATATCTAAAGTCCGTGGACAATTTCATAATAAAATACTTATTCCCATTCGGCGACGATTTCGTCTGATTCTAGCTCGATCGGAGCAGACTTAATGGTGTATTTCCTTTTCGGTTTCACATATAATGACTTTTTCTTTGTCGGTTCTTGTTCCGTCGTGTCTTCTTCCGTAGCGGATTCGGTTTCAACCATTGCAGTGACGCGCTTCTTGTTATTCTGTTTGGAATGCGGTTTCTTCTTTAGTTCAAGCTCGAATTCCTTTACATATTCTTCCAATATTTCATTAACCGGACTGATAAGAGATTTCATATCTTCGGCGTCTTTGATGATACTATTCGCGTTCTTTATTTGGTTATTTATGACTTTAATCATCTTCGTGTTCTTTTGAAGAAGATTGTGCACATCGAGTATTACTTTCTTTCTCTGTTCCGCGCTATCCGCATTATCTTCCAGCTCATTGAATTTTTTATTGTATGCCATTCTATGGCACAGCATGAAGATAGACAGCAACATCGACGCGTTATTGTTTTCGCCGGCGATGAAGAAATTTCCAGATTCATCTATATTGAAATTACCATGTCCAGCAATGCTCGCTGACGTAGAAACAAATAGACCAATTATTCTATAGGCAGCGTATTCCGGATCATGCTTAAGGAGTTCCAGATCGCGATAGAACTTTTCGACTTCTTTCCCTGGAACGGTATTGGAATAATTCTTTGCTTCGACTGCATAGAGAATTTTGGCATCGATGTCGCGGACATGAATATCGCATGCGCGGTCCTTTTCGCGGCCGACTAATTGGACATCATAACCCATTCTTTTAGTCAGTTCACGCATGGTATCCGTTAACTCATTTTCATAATTTTGTCCTTTCTCGACGGACTTTTCTGTCTCTTCTTTCGGCTTCAATGAAGCGATCATACTTTCAATGATATCCTCTTTCTGTTTATTCAAATTATCCCGTAACAATAATGGGACAAAGTTGTGAACATTATTGCTTATATCATTAATTCTAGAAGAGATATTATCCAGCGCCCGATTCAACGACGCAATGTCCTGTTCCTGCGGATTATTTTTAATCTCATTTATCGTCTTTACTACAGGCGCGATTACTTCATTGAATTCATTGGAATATTTAACTAAATTCGCATTTGCCTGTTCGACTAATTGAAGATGCGATGCGGCTATGTTTTCATTCAAAATTCTTATCTCTTTGAGTACATCGATATTCGTCTCATTCACGGATAGATTTCTCTCGATAATCTCCGGATTCCTTTTCACAAATAAGACATCACCGCCAGACATTAATGTTTCTATCGTTTCTGCTACGTGTTTCGGTATATTATTGAATTCCTTCCCATCAAGGAAGATTGAATAGTTAAACTCTGTGTTCATATTACTATGACGAAAAACTTTACCCGTTTTTTCTAAGTCGATTACGGAAAGAAAAATATATATAATTTACTGTCTGTGATACCAAACGCCGCCCTCACTATTTTTAACGGTGTGGTAGCCCTTTGTCATATCGCGAGTGAAGCCTTCCTTATTGAGTCTGGCCTTGAAACTTTCGGCGTTCTTGTTCTTCTTATCTTCCGGCTTCTCGATCACCTTGAGTCCCTTAGTGGAAGCGCCGGAACTGGTAATCTTTCTGGTACCATTATTGTTCAGAAGATACTTAGAGAAATGAGAGTCAGAAAGCGCGCGGCCGACATTATTTGTATCGATGTCGTATCCCTGACAATGAACTATGGTATTTGTCTTGAAGATGTCACGGTTCTTGGATCTCTCGTCCATATATTTCTCATCGACGACGCAGACGAGTTTGTTTGGTAAAACGGTGAGCTTTCCGCATGTCTGGTTACCGCGGTTGAAGAGAGATGTGTCGGACTGCGGGGAAGTTGAGACATTAATTTCCTGGGAAAGTTTATTAAATTCTTCATTAGTCATAAAGCCATTACGTACAGAGTCCCAGGCGTCGGCGAGTTTACACTGTGCCTTGAACGCATTATCATAACCGTCTCCCTTACCGGCGCCAATAGAACCTGGTCCATCCGTGGCGATGTTCTTTTCCTTAGCAATATCGACGACATCCTTCCATGATCTGCCATTCTGGATCATCTGGTTAGAGTAGAGATGGGAGCCCTCTATCGCATTGTTCATCGCATTGAACGTCGCGCCGTTCACGCCGGACGAGATGAAGGACTCCTTCTTCGGCTCATCTTTTGGGTCTTCCTTCTTTGGCTCTTCCTTTGTAGGGACTTCCTGTTGTATATGTTCATTATGCTTATTCTGGCACCTGATATAAACGCAGATGGCAACGAAGGCGGCTATTGCGGAGAAGATGGCTAATAGAAGAATCTTATACCATTCCATTTTCGTGTTTCGATTATGAAAAAACAAGAAACCGTGTACTTCGCATATACACATTAAACGGATATAAATTTATGTACGTGAATGGTAAATATATCAATGAGTGACGCTGAAATATATGGACTATTATGGCAATTAAATCATGGATATACCCATCATACGAATTAGTTTCAATGTGTCGATAGATGAAGCTAACTTGCCTTGTATATTGGAGTTTATGCAAAGACTGAATGTCATCATTTCCGGTAACAGTACATTGAATTATCATCTCATACCTGTGACGAATAAGCCATATATTTATATACCCGTATTCCAATATAAGAGAACAGACTTCACCGGGGACATCGAAGAGATAATCCGGGAACGCATAAAGATACTGAAACAATTCTTCAAGACATATGACTTCGGCAAAGAACGAAAGGCATTTCTCTGGCTGCTCCGTGAAGTACTGAAAATGAGGAAAGATGCCAATAGAGAAAATCATCCCATATTCAAAGTGGAGAACCGGGAAGCGGATATAAAAGACTATATCGACTTTGATAAGTCTCTTAAGTTAGAATATCCGCGTGTAACTCGAACTAAACTCGCAGACGGATCGTATATATCCGTATTATATGACCCGTATATTAAACATGATTATGTAATGCTGGCCAATCTTTCGAAGCCATTCAGCGAGATGAAATACCAGTATAACACCCTTCATTTATATGAGCATCTCATGACTTACGCGTGGCGCAAAACGGATCACCTTAAGGAAGTCTATATGAACGGTCTTACAGTTGTGAATGGAATCTCTAATATATATGCCGTGCTGGATAGTCTGGAAGGTATGGTTGAATATATGCATAGTTATATCGACTTCGTTCTCGAAGGAAGAGATCCTAAATTCTGGGAGCAGAATAAGGAAATGATGCGAATTGAAACAATGAGAACAATAAGCGAAACACGATTGACGAGGAGTTACACTACGCCGTCCCGTTCAGATCCAGCCGCGTATGATTGTCATTATAATCCGGCTATATTCTGCAAGTGGTCTAATGACCCATTCGACATACTTCTCATCGCGAACGCGGAACCGAAGTTGAATATAAAGGCGATCAATGCAAAAATACTTTCCACTAAAACTATGAAGATTCCATTACCAGTTCCTACCGCAAAGCATATTCCGGTCGAAGTTTTCATGGATAAGCAGGCGATCCGTGTTATCAAAGAAAGTCCCGATAATATAATCAAAGACATTATAGAGCACTCATGGAAAAACATTCCCGGTAAACTTTATGGGATAGATAATTATATGACATTCCCGAAGGAACTTGATATAGATTTTAACTACAGGTTACACGGACTGATATACATGCACAGATACCTTAAAAACTCCAAGATATTGGACGACGCTCTCAAAAACAATAATATCACTCTTCCGTTCGAAATAACGAAGTTACTTTAAGCATAATACTGCTGGTATCTCTGTGGTTGGAATGGCTGTATATGCGCCTTGCACTTTGCATCCATGACACCGGAAGTCCAGCTCATATCGAGCGCAGCGCCCATCATTCTTGCGTTAGTCGCGCCCGGGCAGAAGGTCTCTACTGCTTGATTCATTGATGTTCCATAATTGCCATACTTTGTGTCATCGATCCTTCCTTCGAAGTGTTCTATGCCGCCTCCTGCGACCTTCCTGATAGATGCTGGAAAATTCCATTGTCTGCCGGAGGAAAAGTTAATCACGGTTCCGTCTATATGTGGGTGGACATCACAGGCGGCGCATCCTTCATTTGGAGTGCAATATCCATCAAAAGCCTCATGAACATTCTTACCGGTCTGCCTATCATGACCGCGTGGGGCACCATTAGTAGAGACCGGGCCATTGGCCTTTACGTACTGGTTGGAGGCATAGTAACCATCATCGTGATAGTGTTTCGGTTCGCATGGAAAATTGCCGCAACATGGCTTCTTCTTACACATTTCTCCTTTAGCGAACTTCTTGCAAAGATTCCTCATAGATGATGGTTGTCCTGGAAGAGAATAACCACGAAGAGCCATGACATGAGCGTTGTTAAAACGCTGCGCTTTACTAAAGTTCTCTTGCATCGGATTTACTAAAAGTAAAATACAGATATGCTTAGTTTCACATATAGAATGTGTCATAATTAGATAAACACGGCGATGCAGACAACACCTGAATTTCATTACACGATGCGTGGAAGGAGTTACATAAAAATATACACAATTAGACACGAAGTTTTTTAAATGAATTTAGCAGTTCAAGTTAGGATGGTCCGGAATGATTTTGAGTTTATATTTTTCTGCGAACTGCTGCCATTGTTTGTATTCTGCTCCCTCGGTAGCATTTTCCGTGATAAGTATAAGGTCCGTCGATGAAAGATATTGCATCAACTTATCCGCGTCCTTAATCATGTTCCTTTCGGAAAACATAGGGCAATGTGCGTCGCTGGTATACATCTTATTCTTGTTTCCATTTAGATGGACTATCTTCATGTTTTTTGCATATCGCTTGAACAGAAAGAGCATATCATCCACGGTACAGCCATTTGAATGCAAATGCGCGGTATCTAAGACGATTTCGAATTTATGGGAAACAATATGGTCGAAGTAGTAAGATATATAATCTTTCACGGTAATCTCTTCTTGCTTATTCTTTTCATATGATTCATCGCGCACCATTAGGTTCTTGAGTTCATTGATGAAGTTTCCTTTGAACGCGGGCATTTCTATGATCACGGTCGGGTCTTTTACTCTTTTCTCTAATTCATGCAGAATATGCAGAGATGGTTCCAGTAAAGTCCATTCCTTCATGGATTCCGGACCATGTACTAAGATACTTGAGAATCCTATCTTCTTCGCCAGTTCAAGGTAATTCACTATATTGATTTGCTGGAAACCGGGAACCAGGAACTTTTCTCCGAATGGACGCGTGACATAAGATGTATGCACGCAGGAGGTTCTTTTCTGTTTGATTTCCGGGAACGCCTCTAGCATAGATGCCGTTATGGTTTTTCTTTGCTGCGGCATTATCTGCATTTGATACAGGTATTTAGATAGAAAGTTCTTATTACCGGCGACGGACACATTAAATGAGAGAGTCATGTTAACTTTATAATAAAAATAACCTGGACAAATACACTATTAGTCTTACAGTTTTTAATCATCCTTGATTCTCAGGGAAAGTACGGCATTGTCCTTAGACAGGACTGTCTGATCGATGATGAAGTACTCTCCGAGTATTCTCCTGTAATTATCATATCGGACTATCGGATCGATTAATTCATCGCGGATCCTAGGAATTACGTCCGCAATTTCCTTCATTGAGATATCATAGATCTTATTCTGCGGAACGCGCGCATAGTAGCTAGTTCCATTGATTTTATATACATGTGTCGCGCCTTTCTTGGTACATTCATGGTCTCCGAGAACGCGTGAGATCATTTGCAGTTTACTCGGTCTCGGTACGCCTTTCTTTTCGAATTTCACGTATGCGATTATTGTCCCATCTTTTGACATGGATTCATAAAGGAAATTGCATAGCGCATATAGATCCATGTATGAATCGGCAAATGTATATAAATCGTCAATAATTACCAAGTTGATAGTCTTCTTATAGAATGACTGGCAATTAGATAATAACTCGTTGAACAATAGATGATAATCCGTAAATTCTATTCCTTTAATATCTCTTCCGAAGAAGGACTTCGTCATGGATAATTTCGCCAGGACTTCATTAATGATATGCGGTTCCGATATTATACGAAGCATGCCGAGATTTCCATGATGATTTGCGAACGCATCAATGGAACTGGAATTGTTCGTAAGTAATAGGCTCCGGACAGAGGTATTTAATATGGTCGGATATAGTTTCTTGAATTGAATTAATTTATTGTTATCCGGAAGGAATTTCTTAAAAGAATTCCTTTCCGTCAACTCATGAAAGATTAACCCATAAATGGACATGGCAATCTTGTATCCATTCGGGTATTCCTTATCGTGTCTAATCTTAATCGGGCGCCATTCCTTATTATCTTCCGTCAATAACATTTCTGCTATTTTTCCATCATACTTCTCATAGTCCTCGATCTTAGTGCGATAAGTCCCAAACGGATACGGAAAATTGGCTAATATGTACGCGGAATTCGTATTGACTTTTTCACTAAGGTAGTACCCGAAGAATTGCTTCGAATATGGCTCCGTGAATGGAGTAGCCGTAATGACCTCTTTCGGATCGCCAATTGTGAATAGATAACAGTAACCGTCTTCATGATTGTATTTTATCATGAAATCTATAGTCAAATGCGATCTATTCTTTAGTTTATACATATTATTGTCATCGCGAAGAACGAGACCGTCTATTGGGACATCTTTGAATACATTAGATGTTTCATGCGTATTGACGAATTCGAATGCGTCTTCCCAGGATTTGTATGAAATCTGCGGGAGTTTCCTTATATTCAAATGGTCAGAATACATCAACATGAATAAATCGGTCTGCTTCTCGCGTTCCTTGAAATCATTAGAAACTTTCCCGTCGAAGTATAGGACATCTATGACATAGTACGTGTCATCGATAAACTCGCTATCAATAATGAATAAGTGTTCTTGCTTGCGTTGTCGAGAAGGATTTAACGCATTACGCCCTTCGCCTTCGATCACAAGTAGCTTCTTAAATTCCGTCGTAGTTTGAACATAGATAGTGCTACCCAAGACGATGATAAGAGTTCTTTCTCCATCGATCTTTTCGGAAACAAGATACTTATTGATGTCCGTAGAATCAATCAATTCTTGCGTTACTATCGATACTCTTTGACCGAGACGTGATAGGTCCGATCTAATTAACTCACATACCTTTCCGTACGCGATATTTACATACTTATACATTGCCGGGAACAGAGTTGATAACAAAGATGATACGGATAACAGAAAGTCCGTTCCGGTACCCGTGTATTCGAATTCTACATCGACTATATCATATACTTTTGGATCTTCCACATTTTCCTTAGGAAGGACTGCTGTAAGTTTAGTCGACTCCGGGTTTTCGGTAAAGAATCTAACCGTTTTCTCGACTTTCCAATCTGCTAATTCCGGAATGGTTGATTTGTAAGTAATCCTCTGTTTACGGATATATTTCTTCGGGCTATTCAATGAACCGATATCCTTGACATCAATCACATTTTCTCGCGCGAACCTAAATACAATCGGTAATGGTGTATCAGATATATCTATCTTCTGTATAACCGTCTTGCGTTCCAATTTCTGTTGCTCTGGATAATACCTATACGCGGAATTCACGGAGGTTTCTATGTCATGCGATATCTCATCTTGATAATCAATTTCGATTAAATCGAGACCGGATAATATACTCATATCCTTTACGGTTATTTCGAATTCAATGTCATCAAATGACGGGAGTTTATTTATCGCGTAAAGCATGGACATGATATATTCATAATTGCTCTTTCCGATAACTGAAACCGCGTCGATGTTCATTGTTATGGACATAAAAATAATCAGCTTATCCCGGAACCGATACATAAAAAGTCTTGAAGTTTTTAGATAATATCATCCGTGTAATCATAGTCGTCGGACGCCATCATCTCATCGTATTCATCGCCATAACTCTCTGAGTAATATTCATATTCATTTGTTGAATTCATATATGAATCATGATCGGAATTATCTAATGAAATTTCCGTCTCGGATATAATATTTTTGTTTTTATTCTTCCGCTTGGACTTTTCTTGTTCTTTCTTTGCGGTTTCTTTATATTCTTCAACGATGTTGATTATTTTAGTAAATACGCTCCTCGCTGTACACGATTTGGCATATCTTTTCATGATTCTCTGTTTAGTGACTTCATATGTGTCCGTGCGGTTTGTTAATAGCATTCCTGTGTCGGTATTGATATTAATAATGTTATTGCATTCATCTGCGTACCACCCGTACGCGGATTGCTTATTTCTTTCACGAAGGCGGACGGGTATCATATTCATGTCTAATCCATACGGATTCGTTTTAAATTTCGCATTGATCTCGTCCAATAATCTATGCCGAAATCTCTTATCATAATCGTTATCGCTTTGGATCTTCTGTTCAATTCTTCGGTCTATGACATCTGCGAGTGCGGTAAATATCTTGATACCATTTTCTTCGTCGTAGTAATCCATGTTAACAATACAAAAATAATCACCTTGTTTTTTATTATAATGGGTCATAACATGGTCGGAATTCGGTCATGCCAATGAACTTTCTGTCATTGTTATTTTTATGGATCGCGTTATATATTATGAATCCGAGTACTATTAGAACGGTGATGGAAGATAACATGAGTAGACCGGTACTTATATACATAGATACGCGAAGTGTGTTACCGCTTACAACATCCATCGTATTCTTTGAGAGTTTGCATAGTTGTCTATCGTAATGCGAATATGCATTAAGATCTGTATTCTCAATGATACATACTCCCGGTTCGCATGAAGTATTACATATGTTATCCAGTAACCGTTTCGCATCTGTATAATTACTGCATTCCGCACCGGGTATCATCATAGAACACGCAGCGGAATACATTTCATTGGTTATTCTCTTTTCGAGATTACTTATGCGATTGATAGCGATGTTTGCTATAGAAAGTCCCATTCCTGCGATGAGTAATGATAAAAGCACTCCGATAGCATATTTGTTCATTATCTATATAGAAAAACACACTTATACTTCTTCCATCCGCATTGGGACATCCGGCATTGAATAGGTAGTTACTTTATCCGGTTTCAGTTTGATTGGAACATTATTGTCCATCTTAATCAGCACGGCAAGTAATATTATCGACGACATCGCTCCTCCAAAAGTCATGCTGGCAATGACATTAATGGGCAATGACTCTTCCGCGTATAGCGAGAAGAGTAAGCAACCGGAAGAGCTAAAAACGGATAGCGTTGAACAAGCTAGTAAAAGAAAGTAGAAATTCATGGCGGTAATTAATATGCTGTAAAAATATATGAATTCATTCGATGTCGAGCATAGGATGTACCATGTCTATGTGGGGAAGTTGCAATAACCACATGTATAACCTAGATTGACCTATCCCACCGCCGATTGTAGTAGGTAATTCGTTGTTTAAAACCATTCTATGGTAACATGTATCCGGTATAGGTTCATCACCGTATTGGTACCTCAATGACTCCGCGTCTACGCGTATTCCCATTGATGATAATTCTAGAATATCATGCAAACAAGTATTCCATACTATTAAGTCGCCGTTGTATTCCCAATTATCATAATCCTTTGCGCGATCCCCGTGAGGAGTTCCATTACTGAGCCGTTTACCGATCTGACTGATAAATACTACCTTATGCTCCTTCGCTATGGCGCGTTCTCTTCCAAGCGGAGACAGTGTCGGGTATTTCTTCAAAAGTTCCTCGGACGTGATGAAGTATACATTATTCACGTTATGGGTAAGCATAGGGCGGTTTATTAGTATTTCCGATAGATGTCTATCCGCGCAACGAATTGCTTTATAAATCTTCGACACGGCCTGCTTTAATGTGAGCTCGGAATTAGTGTAGTAAATGGCTTCCATTGCGTCGATTTCGTCTTTCGGTACGCCTGTATGGCAGCCTTGTATTACCTTTTCCCAGTCCCACTGATCAACGTGTATTCCATGTGTCTCATCGGGAATTTCATCCATTCTTATCGCATTCATGTCGGTATATAATCCATGCAGGTTAAACTGCTTTAGCGCGAACCGCTTCCACTTAGCGAGAGATTGAACTATCTCCATTTCCTTGTCACATTTCTTGAAAGTGAGTTTCCTGGACGCGCCATTCAGATCATCATTAAGGCCGGAACTTTTAGTGACATACAACGGCGCTGGAACCCATTGCAAGTCTAACTGAAACGCGAGTTCTTCCGAGAAAACTTTATGAATATACTTGATATATATCATACGAAGTCCGTAGTCGGTACGATATGTTGCTTCTTTCGGTTCCTTGTCGCGTTCATCGATACGGTAGACTTTTTCGGACATATTTATATAAAAATATATTAAATCGGTCATGGCATGTACCCGTCATAACTTATCAATTCATCATATGTATATACGCATCTATGGCGCATATAGTCGCCTATTTTTCTGACAATCATTATAAGTATAATTGCGAGTATGATTACCACGAAGGCGAAGAAGTAATATAACTTCCGCATTGGATCTTTATCGGAACTATTTACTTCCGGGGCACCCCCCTTTATTCCTCCTCCTGCTATAGTAAGCGGCGCAGTCTTTACTCTGTATTCATTCTTGTTTTCAAGAGTAAAGAACGCGAGAGTCTCTATTATCTTAAAGTTGTTAATGTTCCTAGATACTGCATTGAGTTCTTGTTCCATGAATGACTTGAAAGAATCATCCGTCAATGCGAACTTGACTTTATGGAAATTATATGGCTGACCAAGATAATCTTTCACTTCTCCAACGAATCTATGATCGTCGAAAACTATCCATTTTCCTTCCGGTGTTTGAATACAAGGTATCACGTGTCCGGATCTAGTAGGTGACCATAGTTGCACATCTGTGGACGAATATACTTCCGGCTTAAATGGATTCTTCTTAATATATTCCACAAAAGTCTCATGAAATGGTTTATATACTTGGGAGAGGAAATCCGATTCCTCCGAAAAGTTCATGATGGGTATTTGCTTGTTCGAGATTACCTCATTCGCGACATACATCGATGCGGAATCCATGCCGATTTCCTTCATGATTTGTATCGTAGTTGGTATATCATTGCCGGACAGATTATAGATAATCGGGAGAATGTATTTGGATATGTATACATTAGTCGAAAACCCGTCCGTGGAATGATATGTTTTGGAATGTGCTTCGAAGTAAGTTCTTAGCTCGTCCACTACATCCTTTCCATTAGTTTCATTAAGCTTATTCATAATCTTGATCGGTTGTATTATATGGTCTGCCTTTGTCCGGATTTCATCGGATATATTATTAGAGAGAGTTGCGCCTGACTTAAGAAGATTCTCTAAAGTCTGGCTGCATTGCAATCTCTGTAACCCAGTTATGTACCAGCAGTAATTGTTATACGCGTTCATCAACGGCGCATGCCATCTTCCGTATATATCTTTATATTGATTCGTATTGGAAGTCATCTATGTTTAAACCGTAATGTAAACGCGATAAGATATATAAAGAAGTAGTTCGGATGTTTTTTAACTAAACAGACTATTTATAGTATACCGTAGACGGTTTTTCAATATGATTGTCCTATCTCTGGCTATGGGTATATTTATATATAGGAATCCGTATATATGAATGCACATTTCCAGTATCTCGATGAATACCTTAATGAATACGGCAATGATCATGAATATAGAGCATAAAAGAATGAACAATGTGGAGACTATTTCTACATACAACGGATCATGTCTATTCTGCATGGTTGATTATATAGAAATAATCAGCTACAAAAATAACCGTCATGTTTTTTATTTTTCGCCTCTCCATGTAAAGATGAGCATGTCGTCTTCCTTGTTCGCATACATGATCGGTTCATATACTTCTTCAGGGAACTTTAATGAAATTATTCCCGGACAATCATATAGCATTCTTCTGTAATCACAAGTTATGTTCATCTTGCAATTTATGAAATGCAGTTCCTTCAATGAAGTACAGTGGCTGCAGAGATTTGCC
>JAEIGA010003315.1_pt1 | contig 25277 bp, 50 predicted proteins | sample 9270691 | NCBI WGS metagenome assembly JAEIGA01 (sample SAMN17057246, study PRJNA624740) | gut metagenome | biome: biome; isolation source: fecal sample | host: Bos grunniens | place: China: Xizang | collected 2019
CATTTTCTTTCTATCTTCTTTACTTTAAAACACCCTTGACTCGTTTCATAATTCTATTATAATATAGGTAGGAAGAAGTATGACCAAAATTACCTAAAATTTACCTAAGGAGAAAATAGTTATGAGAACTGTAAAATCAGAAAAAGAAAAAGAAAGAATTAGAGAACGAGTTAAGGAGATCGGCGGAGCTCCCTGGGAAGATGGTTATAAAGAAATAGCTGACGCCCTAGATGAGTTAGTTTGTGTAGCCAAAGATTCTGCAGACGCAACAGCGAAGGCTGAAGACACATTCGCTACGATAGGAGATTCCTTAACCATCGCCGGACGAGCAGACCACATCGCTCGTATAGAAAAGATAGTTGTTGACGACACAGGCTACAAGCTTCGTCCTGCTTACGACGATATTGAGGATATTTATCATCAGTGGTTCCCAGAAGACGGAGACAACCCTTTTACAAAAGAAGTGTTCAAAGAACTTCCAAAGCGAATCATTGCATCCGCGCTAGAGACCGTTATAGCTTCAGAGATATCAGAAATGCTTTTAAGTTTAACCTCTATAAAAAGAAGAGACCATGATACACCTTTTTTATCTCACTTTAAAAAACGTATAGCAGAACTTCGTAAGAGATTCTCTTTAAACACTGCTAATATCAGTAAGCTTACGCTAGAGGAGTTGGAAAGAAACTTTTCTCTTCCTCGTAACGATAGCTACTACAGTCTTCTAAACTACCTATTTGGACCAGAACCAAACGTGCCTAGCATTAAGGATTTCGTGCAAGCTAAGCATCCAACTTGGTTTACATACTATGACAAGACAGGTACTGCTTCAGATTCGTCTACAGATGAGTCTTTATCATTACACGATTCATGGCATATATTTATTCATGCGACAGGTAAAATAAAGACAATGACATCAGGAGAAATTGTAGAAGCTATTATACACGGAACTCTTTCAGAAGACGATGCTTTTAGAACTCTACCAGGAACAGTAAAAGATTTTGTAAAAAAAGAAGTTGAAAAATATAAACACACATTGCTTTACGGAGACTGGGAGTTTGCTGCTGACAGAGAAGCACCTATAGTAGGAATGCCTATGACAAAAGAAGAACCTTCTGATTCAGAAAAAGCAAGAGCAAGAGCTATGCTAGAAGCAATCGAAGAGGGCGAGGCCATAGACCCTAGAATAACATCTAAGCCCATGTCAGAGGCAATCCCTGTTACACGAGGAGGAAGTACGGTAACTTTTTCAGCACCAACAGAAAAGCTTAAGGGATATTATTCTGTAGTTGACACTGAAACAGAGGAAGAGAAACTTATGACCGCAAAGGAAATTAAAGAACTGTTCAGGGAGAGCAGAGATGCATTCATGGAGAGCAGGACCAGCAGAAGCGAACATAAAGATTAGGATATCTAGTTTTCAATACTAGGAGATCTCGTGTGCATGCATCGCACGCGCGCTATTGGAAAGGAGATGAGGAGGGTGTGCAAGCAAAATTTTATAGAGGGAGATAGCTATTTCTCTCAGTTCGAATCCATCTATAGCTCGTGGTTTCCGGAGAAAGCTTTCACGCTAAAGAACTTTAAAAACTTACCGCAGGACATTGCAGCAGAAATCATGAAGAGCCTTGCGCAGAAGACCATAGGGATTTTTCTATCGGAGGCCCTCGAGACCTTCAAAGAGCACTCCAAGGGCCATGACGCCTTTGTCATCGTAAGTCACTGTATAAAGAGACTGATGCAGGCATATAGATTGGATTGTATCGACATCGAAGAAGAGATGGAAGCAAGAGGATTCACAGAGGAACAAAAACAAAGAGGGAGAATGTTATTAATATAAGGAGGTGTAGGCATGAGAGACCCAGGAAGGATAAAGAGGATTCTAGCTGCCCTTCGGGCTGTATGGGAAGAGAACCCTGACATGAGGCTCGGGCAACTGATCTGTAACGCTGTAAGAGAAGATATGTTGTATTACATCGAAGACGACACGCTGGTGAAGGCGCTGGAGAAATATTATTGTGTTGATACTAAAGAAAAAGAAGAGTGGAGTCTTGTAGATGAATTGGATGAGATAGGGAAGGAGGAGAAGAAGGGATGAAAGCTAGATCATGTGAAGAATATGTGCTTGGGCTGCTGGAATCGAAGGAGACCGCGCTAGATGCGTGCCTTAAGGAGAACGGGAAGCTAACGGACGCTGTGGACTACGCAGAGAGGGTCCTTGGCGTGCTCGGGCAACTTGTGGGCTTGAAGAAGGGTGCGGCTGAAGGAAGATATATCGTGTATCCAAAGGTTGCGAATGCGATCCTGAATCTAGAGAACGAGGGAGACGGGAGTATCTTTGACCTGCTAGCGCCACTGATCGGTGATGAGGATGCCAGGGCAGAGTATGAAAAGAGAAAAGCTGCATTTGGGGCTAAGCATGAAGAAAGGACTAAAGAGGAGGACTAGGTGTCCTTCTTTTTTTATTTTTTATTTACGCGGCTTATATTATATATAGAAGGGACGCGTTACGGGCGGAGGCGCGTGCGTATAGGGGGCGAAAAAACGCGGGAAGGGGGCCAGAACGAATTTTAACGGGGGTTTTTTGGATTTTTGGGGCGCGGAGGGATAATTAATCATCCTGGGGGCGAAAAAACGAAAAAACGAGGAATTTTAAGGGGTGTTGGGAGGCTGGGCGAGGAATTTGCATAATCTGCAAGATCCTGCGCGTTACGGGGCGAATCGGGGGATAATGTGAAACATGTTGCAGGTTATAAAAAATATACAGCTCGTTCCTAAAAACGGGGCGACGTACGGTTGGCAAAAAAGGGGCGGCCGGAAAAAATCGGCGGGGCCAAAAAAATTGCGGCGCGGGTGGGAAATTAAAAAAACTCCCCCCGGGAAAAGAAAAAATGCCCCCGGCGGAGAAAAAATATGGGGGTGGGTGAATGGGGGCTGTGGGGGAAAACTGTCCCCGGAAGTGTATAGTTTTAGGGACGGGGACCTCTGGTCCTCCTCTCAAGGTAAGGCGGTGGATAAGATTACCTTACGCTGAGAGCAAGACTAGAAGACCTAGTTCTCTAGATTCTTCTATCTAGTATTGAAAACTAGATGATATAGTCTTGTCGGTGGCGGGGCTTGTTGCCTTGAACTACTCATGACTGGCTGGGGTCTAGGTTTCAGAGTGAAAGAAAAGACCCTTGCTTGTTTAGGGCAGGGGCCTTCTTTCTATCGATTATGAGCACTGCTAATCTATGACACCGAAAGAGAAATTCCTACGATGATTGTGATTATTAAGGATACTAGGAAGATTGCCGTAACGACTTTCGCCGCTACAGTTGGTGTCTTCTCTCCATCCTTTGATTCTTCGGCGCGGGTGGTCATGAAGCGGAGTGCTTCTATGATTGTTGTTCCGACTATGAAGATTAGTGCTATAATTACTCCGAGTATTAAACCCATATACTCCTCCTTTCTTCTATACTACAATTACAATCAACAGAGGGCTGTTTTATTTTTTGCCCTTGTTGTTCAGGCTTACTGCTGCTAGCATGCCAGCTATTAGCAGTGTCCATATTATTGCAATTATCATGGCATCGCATCACACTCCTTTCATATATTATATCACACAAGAGAAACTTTTACAATGGGAAGGTTCGGGTGAATTACATAAATTTGCTTTTTATAGTAATTACGTCGTTCCATGTAAAGTGGCATCTGTGAATCTCGCTGCGTCACTGTGATCTGCACTTTGCCGTGGATCCTGTCGGGTAGGAAACTTTGAATTGTAGCAGCTAAATCTTCTACGTTTAAGTCATGTTGCTCTAGCGCTGAATAGCTTACTACGGTTTCTTGCCTGATGGATGATACCAGACGGCTAGCTGCGGCTTTGCATAGGCTGATGTTGCGGTTCAATCTCTCTTTAGCAATTTCTGGAGAGTACGCTGGTTCATCAGGGGCATTCCCTAGTTTAATCCTAAAGATTGCTTTGGCTGCCGTAAGAATCGATAGCTGATATGGGATTCCCTTGCGGGTGCCCTCCGGAAGGCTGTTATAACCTGCTTCGAGCTCTTCTGCAAGAGTCACAAGTTTTTCAAGTCCTTCTTTCGAATCGGCCATGAGCATATTTTTTCTTACCAGCAAGTAGAAGATTCTGGATCCATCCAGCGCCTTCTCGAACCTGGATATTGCCACGCATGCCTGCAGTGTGATTTCTTTTTCATTTGATAATTTCATAATACGGTGCCTCCTGATTCTTAGTGTGAATACACGCAGCGATGTATACCTGTTTTTAAGTAGCAGCCCTTGCAATCACAGCAATGCCATGTAGATCCTGTTTTAGGATTAATTGGATGCGGGTTGTCTTTGGTGCCGCCAACTGCTGGACAGTGCGGACGCTCAGACAGGGTCTTACGGTCTAAGACTGACAAAGATGCTGAAGACAAGTTCGAATCATCATATTCGAAGACGTTGAACTTAGCGCCTATAAGCTTTAGGGCCTGTATGGTCCCTGCCATCGTGCCGTGCCATTCTGAGATATTCACACAGAGATTATCTGCTGTTTGTTTGTGTTTTCTGAAGAAGCCTAATAGAACTGGGGTGTTCTTGCTGTAAAGTCCAAAATTAAGCTCTGGATGTGCCTTAGCTAGGGCATTCCAATATTCAAGTTCTTCTACGGACTGGAGTTCTCCGGATACATTGATCCTGAAGAAGGTGTAAGCCAGATCTGCAGGGTTGCCCGATTGATAGAACTTTTTGTTCTTCTCGCGGATCTCTTCATCTATTAAGCGGAAGCATTCTTCTGTCTTGTAGCGGATCATGAGAGTGTTCTCTGCCCATGATCTTGTAACGGAATTATGATGTTGCAGGATCGAACGGCGGGCATAGCACTTCTTGAAGCACCCGTTACAATTCAACGAACAGGTCCCAGTAACGTTTGTTATCACCCTACCTTTCGCCACCAGCGGGTGGGATACGTTACCTGGAAGTGTACTCCAGTTTAACATTTTTCCAATCTTTGAATTACCCGTGGACAGAGTGATGCGGCGGGCATCCTCTACGGTGAACTCGTAGATTGGTTTTGTGTTGTTGTTCGATTCTGTATTTTTATTCATATCATGATTCCTCCATATATCTTTTAATTTCTATAAAATGTTTTTGTAGCTGCTCCTGAGAGACTGTTATATCATGGCCGCCTGTGTCATCGTCATGACAGAAGAGCGAGACTCGTTTTTCTTCGGCCCCTGCGTCTGCGTCAAATCTGATATATAGCATGCCATCTTTTTTACTGATGTATTCAATTGTTAGAGACATTTCTGGTGGCTCAGGTTTCTTGGTGCTAATCTTCATCCTCATCACCTTCCTCTTCGTCCCACTCTTCATCTTCATCCGATTCGCTATTCATCTTCTCTTCATAAAGAACATAATTTGTTCCAATATTCATGTTGAACTCGCCTTCGCTCCATGCGTATTCATCGTTGTTTTCATTGACGTCCAATACCTGGATTTCGAATTCTAATCGAATTGTGGTGCAGATTTTGTAGAATGCCTCTTCATTGATTTCTTTCCCGATGTACTCTTCAACTTCGTCGATGGGGATGTAATAATTCCCTGATGTTGAATTTTCACATGTTTGACAGAAAACATATGTTGCTGCCTTCACGCATTCTGTGCGATTTAAGCTTGATTTCATAATACAAGCTCCTCCTTTAATCCAAGTCTTGCTTTAATTTTAGCTATGAACTCATCTGCAAGCTCTATTAAGATGCTGCGGCGGCCTTTAGCTAGGGCCGCTGCTCCTAGAACCCCTGAACCTGCAAACTGGTCTAGAACCGTTTCACCATCTAGTGTGACGTAATCCAGGATGGCTTCTAGAAGCTCCTGTGGTTTTTCAGCTTGATGAATCATGTCTTTCTTTCCTGGTTTCTGGAAATCAAAACATGTTGGAAGCATTCCAGCTGCACCCTTCATGAAGTGACGCACGCCAGGTTCAGCTTTATCTTTCTTTGCGTCGGGACGCAAACTGCGTGCGTCGCCTTTTGAGAAAATCATGACATCTTCTGTGTTCTTTGACTTTCTGCCGCAATTGCTGATGAAGCTTCCTTTCTTCCATGCAACCTTTGCATAGTACTTGAACCCAGCTGCTTCTGCCATCTTCTTTATCTGGTAGATGTATTCGAAGTTTTCAGCTGACTCTTCTGGTAAGAATTCAACCAAGAAGCTTCCCTTCTTTAACACGCGAGCTTTTTCATTGAAATCCTCTTGCGTATATCTGAAGCAGTCATAGGTTGCAAAGTGACGGTCGCCGCCATTGTTAGCTGCCTTGATATCATAAGGGTGGTCCGTAATGATTGCGTCAATAGAACCGTCTTCCAGGAAGCTTAAGTCACGGCCGTCTCCCTGGATGAGAAGACAGTCGTTGTTTCTGTAGATTCCTTTAGCTATCTTTTTTAGGATTCCCTTATCCACCGCCTCGTAGACTCTCGCGCGGATTGACGGCTTTTTAGCGGCAACCCCTGCTGACTCCACGGCGGCATATGCCTGTGGCATTGTAAACTCATCGAGAGTTTTTATTATTTTTGTTATCGTTTCCATACATTTTTCTCCTTTAATTAATATTTCTTATGATTTTTGTGCGAATTTATAGGAGTTTTGTCTCTTCACCTATATTATAGACATTTGACTGCACTCGTCAAGTGAATTTTAGAACAAAGTTATTTTTTTACACTGCCATCACCTTCTTCCTAGATAATTCATTGGTTTGAAACCAGCTGCTGGGCAGTCTGGATCTTTGTACTTCATGATCTTGAAGTGGTTGCATCCATCATGATGATATGCGTCGATGCAGAAGTTACCGTCCTCGTCTTCATAGATAGAGTTCAGGCCCTCTAAACATTTATACACGGCTTCAGGCAAATTCTCTATTCGAGTTGGGATAATCTCGTGCGGGCCGTCCCACAAACCTAGCACTCCTGTGACAACAACTGGGCATTCACCGACATTTTCACGCCAGTTTCCGAAATCCTCGTCGAACTCATCATCAAAAGATTGACGGTTCTCTTCCTCCGCGAAATCATCCGAAACTTCATCCATCTCGCGATCTTCCTGGATATCTTTCTTAAACTGATCTTGATCCTGGATGGTCCACAGATCATAATCTTCATAGATAATATATTTTTCCATATTATTTTTCCTCCTTTCTCCTAATGTAAACTATAATAATATTCTAAAGCTTCTTCTATTCTTGCTTTATCTTTATCATTTTTAAAATTAGCACCAGAAAGGTCTTCTAGTTCTATGATATAGCTATCATAATCTGAGCCGTTCGAAGTGTATTCCTTCTTAATTTTTAATCCCATCTTTTCAATAACGATTTTAACTGGCTTTATTGACTTAACACATTCAATATAGTTGCAAGTGTCATTGCTCCAAATTGTAGCCCCTAAGTTTGCGTCGTCAAATTTGTTTTGTAGCTCATCAAGTAGTTCGTCTTCGTCTAAAGTTTCTACTCCAAGCAAATCTGCAATTTCTCGTAAATCGTGGTCGTGGTCATCAAAATCACAGAAGATATGTCCGCACTCTCTTTCTTCTGATACTACCGCGTTAATTTCTTTGATATCCTTTTTATACATATTCTTCCTCCTCTAAATTTGTTCTCCAGTTAAACTAGAGAAATATATTGTTTCTTTTTCCTCATTCATATCATCTACAATATTGATAATTTCATATTCGTCATAACTATGAGGTTCTTGTTCAACGGTCTTTATAAAGACTAAATCCCAGCTTCCACTCCATTTAGGCATTTCCTCTAGTCTATTCTTTAGTTCGTTAATATTGTGTGAGGTTGTTAAGTAATTCCAACAGTTGTTAATATGATTAAATTCCATATTATTCTTCCTCCTCTTCTATAATATACCAGTCTCCACATGGATCTTCACTGACCACCTGGTATCTGAAATTGTGTCTGTCTAAGAAAATTCCTTCTTCATCTTCATCCTCCCAGAACTGTTCACATATATCACTTTCGTCATGCCACATGCCGTCTAGCTCTTTCACTATTCTGATTAACATGCCGTGTGTCCAAACAGATTCCCATCCTTGTTCATCAATAATCTCTGTTAGCAGGTCATTATATTTTTCATCAAATTCTTCGTCTGTTAGATCTCCTTTTGGACAATCACTAACTGTTGCTATTGACCCCCATCCTCCATCATAATTCTGGATTAGAATCGTAATTTCTTCTTTTTCTGCATCATAGTCATATGACCAGCTCTTAAATAATTTTGTCATATTATTCGCCCCTTTCCTTATCTCGAATCGAACAACAACCGTTCTCTTCTTCTATCGTGTAGTTCACGTCATCATACTGCCCATCGAAATAGCATGATTCAAGTTCTTCGTCGTAATCACCATTTTCATAGTTCTTTTGCACTTCTTTAATGCTTTCACCTTCTACAACGATTTCTCTCTCTATTGTGACTCTTTCGCGTATTGTAAATTTTTTCATATTACTCATCCTCCTCTAAAATTTCTTCTCTGTAGTCTCTTATTAAATCTTCATCCCCTGTAGGCAATACAAAGTCCTCATTGATGTCATACAGGTCTTGAAGATTGTTGATTGCATCGTTAATCCAATATGCGTCAGAGCCATATTCTTCGATGTCACTTAATGGAATGTTGTTTGCTCGACAAATTCGAATTGCCATTTCACTACCAAACTGCTCTTCATAATCTTCGTCGGCTAGTTCTTCTTCATCGTCATCATCATAGTCTACGTCATTTCTATCAAATTTTATTGTCATTGATTGTGCTTCGTATGGTACATCTGCAATATTACAATACTGCTTCCAAACATCTTGGTCAAAATCCTCCGCATATAAAATAATGTGTGCTTGTTCATTTTTTATCATATATTCTTCCTCCTACCATTCAATTTCTATCATACTTGGTGTTTCCCAAATATAGCCTTCGTCTTTTGCTATACCTTCCATTATTTCTATTTTTGAAACTCCAATGTATAGTTTAAAATATTTGTCATATAAAGACTTTCCTTGAGGTGATAGTGATGGCATATCTTCCTCATCTTTTATTCCTCGCCAAATAAGGTCAGACACCACTTCAATAGTTTGCATGGTTTCCTCATCAGCATTTGATTCAATTATAAAACTTAGGTCATTGTCATCCCATTCATAAGTGTCTATAAACTTGTATAAATATTTTTCCATATTATTTTACCTCCTTATTTATTTAATTTTTTCTAAGAATCCAATTTCATACTCTTCTTCGTTAATCCAGTCCACTACCATCAGCCTTGTTTCAAGATTCGTTTTTATCCCCTTAGCTGAAACTTCCCAAGCTGGATTCAGATATGACCACGGGCTCTTCTTCAATAAAAAAGATAAATCGCTGCGGTTAAAACTTGCAGCGACCTTTTTACCAAGTTTCAAAGCTTCTTCTTTTGTTGCAAATGGTTCACTTTGCCACACATATGGTGGATCTAAGTCCACTCGCTTGTCCACTACTTCAATATAGTATTCTTGCTTTTCCATATTATTTCACCTCCTCTACAGATATGATCTCATACTCTTCCAGCGTTGGATCTGAGCCGTCCAAGCCGTAGATTCTCCTCGCTTCGGCTAGGCTGGAGACCAGGCATTCCTGGTCCCTCCACTCGCCATTGGACATTTCGTCCTTGTATCTAAATTTCACCTTCACCATTTTATTCTTCCTCCTCTTCTTCGTCACATCCCCTGTATAGGTATTCCATGCCGATTTCATCACAAATTTCTTTTGGTTCAGGGGAATCATAGCATCCTGGATACGATAAATCCGTACCGTTTTCTTGTAAACGCCCGACGAAGAATCCACCCTCATCTCCGTATAAAACTTCGATTCCAAGCTCTGGATACATTTTCTGAAGCTTACGATAAACAGGCGTTGCTGGAGACCAAGCAGTCTCTGTCCAGATAGCTATTTCTGTTAGCTGCTCCTTCTCTATTTCTTCGGCTGAAGGCGCTTGTGTATGACAGGCACCCCATTTTGTATTCCAGTTGTCGATGTGCCAGTTGTACCAATCAAACCATCTTCTTGGGTCTTTTTCATCCCATCCCAAACATCTCTTCTTCGCTTCGGCCTCATCCCTCATAACATACTTTGCTGGGCATTCTTCAGGCGTTGCTGGTTCAGGAATAATTTCATTAAAATCTAAGAAGTCTACCATCTCTCCATAGCCATTTTCTTCTTTCTTAATACGTTCTCTTACAAATCTCGCAAGATCTGCTACGCTACCTCTTACTTTAATTTTTGTTGTTGTCCAATTTGGCATAATTTCTTTCCTCCTATAATAAATCTGCTTCTTTAAAATATTTTCTTAAAACTTTTTTACCGTACGCATTCAGATCATCCTGAATCACAAGCTCCACATCCAGAATTGCTTGCTGGATATCTTTTGAGCCTCTCTTTCGGTACCCGTTGGCAACCATTTGGCATGCTGCCTTGATTGTTCCATGTACAGGATTATCATCCTTGTCATACCCGTAATTTTCCCAATCGTCGACGATACTCCAGAATTCCTCATCACTTAGAACCTTAGATTCATTATGAGCGATTTCTGGGTCTTCTTCACCATAATCATCCTCGTTGTTATAGTAGCCTAGAGGATGTTCCTCTAGCCACTTCATTGCATGTTCTTGGTCATATTTTGCCATATTCTTTCTCCTCCTTACATATGATAATCTAATGAACCTTCTAGTCGGTATGTTGCGATACCTTCTTTATGTAAATTTACTACACGAACTAGGAATCTAAATAGGGTTTCGTATCCCCATCCATCTTCTTCGATATAGAAGCCTCCAAAGTCCCCGTCAATCATTTGCTCTCCTTCGTATGAAAGAGCAAAATGTGGGTCTTTAGCAACCTTCTCTGCGTAGTCAGCTAACACCTTCTCTACATACTGCTTAGTTTTGTCAACATCGATATCTAAGTATGCAAGAGGCATTGAAACTGTGTCGCCTTCGTCGTTTGTTTCTAAATCAATCATTCCTTCGAAGCGCACTGTGTACAGTTCTGACATTGTGCCATCAGCTAACCACTCATAATCTTCTTTAGTATCGGTGTCTTCTGAAACATAATCTCCGACTGAATCTAAGAATCCATTGTCATAGTATTCCTCCTCTCTTAATTTTTTAAACTCTGCTTTTAAATCTGGTTGTACCTTAAAAATTCTTGAATGCATATTATTTTCCTCCTCTTAATATATTTTGCCTTCTTTTATTCTATAGGTTTCATGATAGTTGTCTGGCCACATGTCGAGAATGCTTCCTCTCTCCAAATATTCGGCCAATCCTTCAAACAGGTCAACCATCACGGTTTCCCATCCATATGATGCGTCGAATCCCGTTTTTACGGAATAAGTTACCTTTCCATTCTTCCATTTCCTCTTCTCCAAATCATACATGTTCTGATGACTTACAAAGTATAGTGCCATGTAATCTTCAACTGATGACGGTGATTCAAATGGATACAGTTCGATTCCGAAGTTCACCCTCTGAGACAGGTGCTTCTGATAGCATTCTTCCATCTTAGCTAGGACTTTTTGCCTGTCCCCTTCTTTAAATTTTAACTTAACATACGCTGAATAGCAAGTCCCCATTTAATCTTCCTCCTCTCTTTCTTCATAAGTTTCCATGTCAGGCTCAAGCTCGATACCTCCCACACGGTCTTCAATTTGATTCTTCCAGAATTCTATCCATTTATCCTTCTGGGTTGGAATTCCATCATATCTTGTGTCATAATATTTGCCACCGAATTCAGGATGGCCAATAACAATCACCGAGTGTTCAGACCTATCACCGTAAGCCGTTGCACCTGATAGGCTTCTCTTCACCTCCCAGCAGAAACCCTCCCTATTAAAAGAAATTTGCCCAGCCTTATAAGCTGGGTCTTTCTTTGCTATGAAAACAATTCTCATCTCTTTAAACATGTTTAAAATTTTTCCTCCATTTCTCTTATTCTAATAATAACATTTTGGTGTGTGCTGCCTCCAAGCTTTGTGTAAGCAATTACATCAGGATTCTTGCGTTTCTGTGCTGCTGTCATGTTTTTTGTTACAGCGCAGCCTTTCCACTCTTCTTCGTAATGCATTACCTCTAGTGTATATACCTTTACTGCAGTGTCTTTGTTGGTAAAAACGCCCAAGACACCATAAGCTCCAACTGTATATCTTTTTTCAACTATATAGAACATGTTACTTCACCTCCTTTACTGAAAAATATGTTAAGCCTTCTAAATATCTTGGGGTCTCATGGAAGGCAGCGATTGCAATATCCATGTCAGACATCTTTTCTGCTGCTTCTTCATTCGCAGCCCTGAATCCTGCTACTAAATTGGCATAGATACAGTTGTATGCTGTTGGAGTCTTCCCTGCAGAGATTCGTACTCTTCGGGAGATTCTATCAACATTCCATGTTTCACCTGTAATTTCATCAGAGCCTCTTCCTTCATAAACGAATTCATATTCTATTGTTGTTGGCATTCTTTCACCTCCTATCCAAATATCACCTGTCCAAATACTCCATATTGAATTAAGCAGTCAGCTTCGACGGCATCAAAATCTCCATCCTCTAAAGCTTTGGTTAATGAGCCACGTTCTTTCTCATAGAGCTCGCAGCCCTTCCTGAAACCTTCTAGGGTGAGCATCCAACACTCGTCGTATTCACCTTCGGCATCTTCGAATACAATCGCACCGCCATTTAGCAGAACGCGTGTTGCCACAGTTCCCCAGAAGAGTTCTTTACCCTCTTCACGCAACTGTCTCTGCGCAGCAACCCAGTCTCCTGATGTATTATCTAACACTGCCCAGTATCCAATGCCACCCTCGATTGCTGTGGTCATGATATCCTCTAAATCCCCCACTGTTAATATCTTTTCTGTTGTGTATTTAATTTCTTGTTCCATACATTATTCCTCCTCTTCATATGATTCTACTTCTTCAAGAAATTCACCGACATAGTTGTACATGTCTTCCTCATCTTTGAATTCACTCACTTGGCACATTCCTTCTTCACCAATGTATTCAACCAAGGTGATGCCTTCTTTACCCTTCGAGTGTTCAGTATAGGCTGCCATACAAGCATGCGCATAGTTCAAGATGTCAGTGTTCAGATAGTAGTCTTCCTCCTTCTTTCGCTCAACATCTTTTGCCTTACAGTAATCTCGATTTCTTACGAAACTTCCATGGTCCATGCCCGTTAGCATGACACCGCACACAAGCACCCACGGAGCAACATCATAATTGATGTAGTCTTCAAAGATTTGGCCGCCTTCCTTTACATCTGTGCCCTTTGGATATGATTCCAGGAACATTTTGCTACCTTGGAATGCAACGATACGATTCAATGTCATTCCAGGTGCTGTGTAGTAGTTAATATGGTTGATGTATCTTTCAATGATGTTATTATAGTTCTTCATTATTCTTCCTCCTCCTTTAGTCTTCCCATTTAACAAAATATACTTGTCCAGCCAATTCCCATCCGCTGTTACTATTGTAGATTCCATATCTACCATTTAATTTAAACAGTGGATTTAAGCTATCTATTGGTCCGCAGTCGCCATCCACTACTTCTGCGTCCCTAAATGTTGCTGCTGAAATAAAGTATGGTCTATGAACATGGTTCTCTTCGCAAAACTTGTTAAATTCTTTTTCGCTTTCGAATTCGAACACCTCATACTCTCCATCACCAACACCATTTCCATATAATATTAAATTTTTTCCGATTCTTACTGCTGCACTTCCGCAGTCACATCCGTAGCATCCTTTTTTCATCTTTTATCCTCCTTTAATTTAAATATGGTATTTATCTTTTAATACTATGTCAAAGCATTTTCTTTTGCCACAATAGCCTCTTAATAAACGATAACTAGATTGTTCAATATAGTCTAAAATATAATTATATAATATTGCCTTATAATCGTTTGACCTAGGGTTGAACATCTCATTATAACTGTCTTCATTTATCTCTTCTTTTGCCCATTCCACATTCTCAGGGTATAAGACCACACCCACCTCACCAAATGCCTTCTCAATCGCCTCTTCTACATCAAAGGCACTTACTGTTATTCTATGAAGCTTTGGGAAGTAAACACCCTCAAACTCCATTAGTTCTATTGTATATTCTCTTTTCATGTCTCTTTGCCTCCTATCCCATGTAAATTGCCATGTCTTTATTTTCTAAACAGTCAAGGTCATAATTTGATGCCTCAACCTCTTCACGCATGTCTAAATCGCACGCAGGCTCTCCAATATACCATAATCCATGATACCCGTTGGCCTCCTCATCATCTGTAATGAAGATTGGCGCATCACCATACCCTTTTGCCTTTAGTTCCTTTAAATTCTTTAATAATTGATTAACAGTTACTGGTTTGTTCATCCTTCTTGTCCTCCTCTTCGATGTCTTTTGTAACTTTCTTTAAGATGGAGTTAAGGAGCTTGCGTAGCTCCTTTCTCTCCTCTCTCTTCTTACCTTTATGATACTCTATCATGTCTTCTTTTTCAAGCTTGATTGCAAATTCGGTAAGCTTTTTAACAACCTTCTTTTCCGTTAATGTTAATCTCATCGTTGGAGCCTCCCATGAACATAATGCGTTCGGCAATCACCATGCATAAACCGTGGTTGCTGTTGCTTGGAAGCAGCCTTCCTTTTACATTTATGATTGACCCTTCTTTTATTCTCTGGGCAGCATCTCCTAAGAAATCCCAAGCCCTGATATCAAATTCATCTTTAACGTATTTTCCATCTACATCAGGGAAACATCTCTGGCATTCGAGAATTAGGTGCGTTAATTTCTTGTCCGCAATCATTTCTGTGTACACCCTCTTGGCTCTTCCTACCAACATTACATAATTATACATTATTCTTCACCCTCTTTCCATTCATCACCATCACTCAGATTGGTAATGTCTCTTTGTTCGAAATCTTCAACCATATACCCAGCATCATCTAGGTCAGCTCGACGGACTGTTACGGTTCCGTTGTTGACGAACCAAACCCATTCGCCTGACCATCTTGGCATTTTGTCCAGAGTTTCCTGCAACTCCTTTAAGCTTGTGCTTTTCTGAAGAGCTTCCCAACACTCTTCAACATCTCCGTAGACCTGATGAGAGTGGATCTTCTTCTCGTCTGGAATCTGATTCTGGTTGAAATTTGATTCATAAAGACCTCTCAAAACATCCGCTCTTTTTATGATGCTTTCGATAACCCGATCGGTTGATGCACACTGATTGCCCAGTGTTTCTTCCATCACGAGAAAGTCATCTGCTAATTGGCGGATTGCCTGAACCGCCTTAGAAATTTTCTTATCATTCCTCATTTTGACACCTCCTAGTACAGAATGTTCTCATCTTTCAGAACCGCTTCTAAATCGTAAATTTTTGATGGATTATTAGCGGAACACATCCATTTACCATCTAAGGTGTAGATGTAGACAAATTCAATCCAATAATCAGAGGCTAGTTCGTTCAAATTAACCTCTTTTGGTTCAACGCCTTCTTCACCTCTATCCCTTCCATAGAAGATGCATACGTTTTTCTCTGGATGGTCAAACGAATGCTCATCTTCCTTACCTACGGTTGGATAAAGCTCTTCCTTTAAGCTTGACATATCTCCCAAGCTTATAAGCTCTTCTACTAATTTTCTGTCCTGGTAATTTTCCTGTAGAATCCTACCATTCCAGGATGGGTAACCATCGTGGTGGCAATAGATACCTTCATACCACTTAGTTCCATCCTCCTTCTTTCTTTCAATTACAATATAACTTCTTGTTGACATATTATCTTTCCTCCTTTATTAATGTCTTAGCAAGAAAGAGCAAGTATTTCTCTTGCTCTTCTTTATCTTTCTTTAAATCTTCTGCTAACCAGCACGCATCTTCGCCACGGTCCTCATCAAATCTAAGATGAGAACAACCACGGCATTTTTTCCTTTCTGGATATGGACATATCATTGCCATGTTAATGCACCCCTTTCCTTGCCACAATTACATGGATTCCCCAAATCCAGTCTGCTCTGACTCCTTTTGGGGCAAATACTTTTTCTACTTCTGGTAAATATTCTCTGGTCTTTTTATTTAGTTGGCAAGAATCTCTCTTCTCATCCACCTTCATCACCCCAGAACCATCACCTTCATAGATTTTGATAAACAGAACGCCATTTGGTTTCAGATGTTCTTTGATTTCACGGAGAATCTTGAGTCTAATCTTCTCCTCTGCAATCACATTCAGAACATTGGACAGAATCGCACAATCATAGTCGTACTTTTCCATCGCCAATCGGTTCTCCTGATCAGGCCTGTTGTACGGATCATAGCCGTAATATTCGAATCCTCTTGCCTCCAGATACTCTCTGGTATTATCGAATTTGCCACATCCGTAATCCAAGATGCTCGCATCCATATGGACACAATCTTCCCAGATGCGAACAATTGCTGGAAGCCTTCCTGAATTGATTGAAGTCTTTGCACTTTTATACTTCTGTTCCTGAATCGCCATCTCCATCACCTCTTTTCTTCTTTTTGACGATAATTTCATATTCTTCATCTTTGGCTTTATAACAAGACCTCAAATATTGTAAAGCTTCGCGGGAGTTCACAAAACATCTTAGCTTGCCATCTCTTTCATGTAGATGTGTCATCTGATAGTTGTCCCAAACCACTACACACAAATGTATCATCTCATCAGAGGTATTAACATAAGGTTCAAAAGTAAACCTGTGCAAAATTTGCACATCTACGCCTGCCCATGACTTAATATCGACAGCCAAGCTTTCCTTACAGATTGCTCCTTTCGTTGTCTCTAAGACTTTTTCATCTTTTTCATCCATCCTTTCACCTCCTATGAACGCTCAAATTTGTAATAAGAAATGTAACAGCTATCAAAGCGGTCACTATATTTCTCCATATAATCTTTAATTTCTTCAAGAATTTTGTCACACTGTTCTTCTGGAGTTCCTTTTAAGTCGCTCCACTTAAAGTGGAAAAGCTCAACGCCATCTCCTTCGTGGTCAAAGCTCCAGCTGTGTAATCTATCACAAATTGTGTGGAATTGGCTTAAAAGACTCTCAGCAGTTGAGTAATAGTCCCTGTCACATCCAACTCCTCCTTCACCAACTAGTCCTGTAGCATCCGTTAAATCATAATCCAAAACATATCTGTCACGGAAGAATCTTCCTGAATCATCTGTGTTAATATAGATTTCGTTTCCACCTTCTTCTGCTATAAATACAAAATCAAGTTCTGAACACTCTTTGCAATCAAGCATGTCTCTCACAATATCGTCCTGGGGTTCCCAAGCCGTCTCGGTTTGCATAATAATGTGGTCTTCCTCCCATTGAATGTTGTCAATGCTTCCACGGGCAGCAATTTCTGATTCTTCCTTTCCTCTCATGACAGATAGAAGCCCATACCAATCATGATTGTCTGTCCCTTCTGGATAATCTATCTGAGTCAACTTTCTTAATTGCGCGAACAATCTTTTTAATTGTGCCTTTCCTAAATCTGATTCGTTTCTTGGATAAATTGCGAATACATTACTACACCAATTTGCCATCTTTCATTACCTTCCTTTCCTATTTTTGATAAGCCACTCTCATATATTCAGAGAGAGCCTCCATTATTTCTTTGTCTTTCTTGATTAAATCGACGCCCTTGTTCTTTAATAAAGAAATGTTCTGCTTGGTATATTGTTCCCCGTTGCCGTTACAAATACCTTCTTGGCACAGAATAAAACCTATCTCGTCTAAGGTCTTTTCTCCCTCCTCGGTTAAACCAAAACTTAGTTCCAGAACCCTCCTATTAATATAGGGCAATCTTTGAAGAGCGACACGAAGTAACCTACTCTTCTCCTCTCTGAGAGAAACCTCCAGAGGAGTTGCAGTTTCTCCTGCCACCACTTCATTATAACTTAAATCATCATCTTTGGCATTAGCGGGTGCTGAATCCAATGAAACAATCTTCTGAGAACAGTGAACCAATATTTCTTCTATCTTCTCTTCCGACATAGTTCCGTCCATAGCTTCGACAATCTCTTCTGAAGAAGGACTCCTTCCTAGAACTTGTTCAAGCTCTTCTCTGGTGTTGTTTACATGAACGATTGCCTTTATGACATGATCAGGTTTATCAATCACATTAGCAATTTCATTTCTGGCTTTCTGGATATATTGCTTAATCCACGAATCAGCATATGTTAAGAATCTTCCAAACTGCCAATCATACCTATCAACAGCCGCAAGAAGTCCCATATTACCAGAACTGATTAAATCCTCCATTGAGATAGATGTGTATCCAGATTTTGTCTTATACATTCTGGCTATCTTCACAACATATTTCAAACTATGATTCAAAATCTTGTCTTTAGCTATTTGTTTTTGCTCATCAGTACTTAGAGGGTCAACAAGAATTTTACCCCATTGTTGCTCCTCTTCAGCAGACAGTGGCTCATATTTTTCAATATCTTTTATATATAAATCCAAGCTATTCTTCACTTCCAAAGCCCTCCTTCTTTTGACGCTCAATCGCATAACGAATATCGTCCATGCAATCACAAAGCTGCCAACCCCATCTTTTTATCATTGTATTTGTATGGCTACCTGCATTTCCAGGTATGGCTAAACGAATATGAGGGTACAAATGACTAAATCCTCTTTCTGCTTCAAAGAATTCATTATTATAATCTTTAATGGTCTCTTCGGTGGCAATACAAATATGAGACAATTCTGACATGAATCTATGTAAATCCACTTTGCTCATATAGATTTCTCCGTATAAAGCGGCACCGTCTTTTCTTGTTACGATTCTTGCATAGGGCATACCAAATGTGTTTAAAGGGCTATATTCTGGCCACCACACACTTACATCTTGGCCGTTAAGCCTCTGGGCAACATTAAAAGCCTTTTTGCCAGATTCCATAAAAATTGTTATGTTTCTTGTCATAATGTTTTTATCTGCTCCTAAGACATCTATGTCTCCAATTGTTATTAGACATACTGGCGCAAAAGAGGTTTCAGTCAACCACTCAGGATATTCTGAGTCATTTAATGTAATTATTTTACATGTGCCAACACCACCTGTGTTTTTTGAATATTGTTCTTCTACCTTTTTACAAAAAGCATCAACTTCTTCTTGCGCCTTTGCCATGGCTTCTGGGCTAAATGGAATTTTTTCACTTGTATAATAATCCCATGCATCTGCATTGTTTCCCCATGCATCTAAAAAACATTTAGCTAACATTACATCCATCTTCTATTACGCCTCCTCTCTTTCTTTTTTAATTTTTTGATATAATTCACGATATGTTAATGGCGCATCCCCATAACAATGTCTTAAAATGAAAACAGCATCTATTTCTAGGTCGTCCTCTAAATCAAGCCATCTTCCTGTGTCTTCGGGTGTTTTTAACATCTCCTCATAATTAGCCATATAGCTATCTTTAACTTCTTTAATTTGTTGCTCTATTGGTTTCATTTCCCTCACCTCTTATTCCGTAAACGTCTTTAAAAATTGCAGCAATTGTTTGTCTTAAACGAGAATATTCTTGCAATTGTTTTACAAGTTTTGAAACGGTATCTGCTCCTGAACTACGGAAATTGATACCTATTGATAATCCATTATAAATGCATTTTTTGTTTTCATCATACACATAATGCCCTTCTGAATCTTTCTTCTCATGAGGTTGTACATAGACAACAATATGTTCTCCTTTGTCTTCTTCTCCTTTATCGAAGTAGTAAGTAAATTGTTCTACCGATGTCCATGGATTATTGTAATGGTCTTCAATCTTATAACCAGCTTTTTCTTCTAATGTCCATCTTTCCTGCGAAAAGGTGTTTTCAAAATCTGTGAATTCTTCTGTTGGAATAAATTCTTCATCTAGATATTCTCCTTCACACCAAATCCCACATCTGTATAAACATAAGGCTTTCTTTTCATCCATCTTTATTCATTTCCTTTCTATTCAAATTTTAATTCAAACTCTTCAAGACCTTCGACAGTTTTAGTTAATACCTCAGGATCTTTGAAAGCTAAGAATCTTTCTGTGGCTTCCCTGTCTGTCTTCAGAATTTCTCGAATTTCTTCGACTTCATTCTTAAGATAACAAAGTCTGCATGTGTTGCAACAACGAGCTCCACAATTAATCTTTAATTCTGGATGTTTCTTTATATAATCTTTACTATATACTGTAAAAGATTTTATTTGTCCTTTACGGAACATTCCATGTCCTTTTAATTTATTGATGTCAATAGGGGTATTGAGCATTAATGAACTAAAGACAATTGTAAGATTAGGCGGAACGTCTATGTCCTCTCTCTCGAAGAATTTTGTTACAAGGCTGTACCTCTTGGTGTAAAGAGAGAACCGAACAAAAGGATTTTTCCTTGTTATCATATAATAATTATATAATTGAGTTTCATTTATAATATCACCGAAAGCTTCAAATCTAAAAATTGTTTCTTCTCCAACTTTGGTTTCTATTGTTGGTAGTAAATCCCATGGGATTATGCCACTTGTCAGCACTTCTGTATTTCTAGCCAATCGAGCAGCAAGAGCAGAATACATATTTGCTAGATTCTCTGCATAGCAATGAGAGCATACACTCCCTAGCTTTTTCCTGTTATTCTGACAAAACGGATTTAATAGAACAGAAGTAGAAATACTTTGAATCTTTTCCATTTTACCCGTATGATTCTTACATATCTCTATTGTCATTCTCCTTCTCCTCCTTCCTCTTTTTCTGAAGTATCTACTGATAAGTCTATATCAAGTAAATCGTCTATATCATCAGCTTTGGTCGCATCTTCTTCTTTTTCCCCCTCTTCTTTCTTTTTCTTTTGTGGGAATAAAGCGTAGATAGTTTTAAAATCGTAATATGTTTCAAGGTCTTTGTCTGATGCTCTTGTGCCGATATAAGGTTTAGATATATGGAAGTTTAACCAGTCTTCTTGTGTCCAGTCTTCACCTACTGGATCGCCATACTTTTTGAACATATTACGATAGACATCAATTTCTTTTCTCATTCTTTTTACTACAGTAGCAAAGTTGAGACATTGTGAGTCTTTTTCCTCTATTATGGCCTCTAGCTCTTTTATCTTTCCTTCTAGTTTTTGGATTCTATCCACTGCGTATTCATCTAACGTCATTTTTCTTCCTCCTTCTATTTAGCGTAGTCCGCAATCTCTTAGTGTCCTGTTCACCATCTTATTTACTCGCCTTTGAGTTTCAGGCGACCTGAGCTCCTCTATCATTTTTCGAGTTTTCTCGTCGAGCTCTTCGAAGGCAACAGTCTTCTGAACAGGTGGAGCTTTTTCCACCTTTTTAACTTCTGGCTCTTTTTCTTTCAGGAGTCGTTTATTACTTCCGATATGTTGTACCATGATGTGATTATCATTGTCAAGCAATACTATTTGAGCCGTTACAACTTCAGGAAGTTCATCAACCTTTCGGGCTTCTGTAGCATAGAGGGTTTTTACTATCTTTCCTCCTACGCCACTTCCTTTTTCCCATATCAATGGTTTTGTTTTGTCAATCTTACACTTTCTAGGGTTTACAAGAAGATATTCGTATATCTTTCCTTTATCCTTTTCAAAGCGTATTCCAATAACAATCATTAAAATTCCTCCTTTCTTCCTCCTTTGAGAATAAGGCCTCTTTCTTTTTCTAATTTCTCTTTTTGGTTAATAAGCTGACGGAGCTTCCTTTCCATAAAGAACATTTTATTCTTTAACTTTGAAGCTCTCTTTTTATTAGTTGAATAACCAATGTCAACCTTTAATCCTGATATTATTAACTTTGTGTGTTCTATTTCATTCTTAATGTCAAGAATTTCCATGCGTAATGTTGTTCCTTCACTCACTCTACAACACCTCCTTTTCATCTGGGTCATAAAATTCCTCTACATATTCACGGTCTATGGTAATTACAATTGGGTTATGTCCCTTATCACCATAAGGAAGTGCTCTCATTGTATTATAATCAACCCATTCCTGAGCCTCTTCTTCTGAGCAGTTCTCATCTTCCATATATTCTTGAATCATTGATTCATATGAATATACGGCACGACCGTCCTCTGAGGTAAAACCTATAATTGATTTGTCGTAGGAATGGTCTGTAAGTAGAAGAGGCTGATCCTCTTCTTCAACCTCCCACTCTTTAAAAAGTCTAGCTAATGCTTTTCTAAATCTATTGTCCAACATGCTTCTTTTCCTCCTTTTTGTGCATATTCTATAAAATCTTCTACTGGTACAGAAGAACCAAGTCTAAAATCATATTTTGTAACAAATTCCACACAAGAAGACGTCGTTCCGTCTGCTTTCACTTCTATGGTTATTTCTACTATTGCCCCCATTGGATATTTAGAACGTATTGCTCTATCAAAGAAACGGAAGCAATCTAATACTGAAAGAGAACTATCTGCATAAATAGGGCTAAAGTCAGAGACAGAAAGCCCATCTAACCCAGGGATTGCTCTTTCATTATAAAAGACTATAAAGAAAACTGGTTCTAAAGAGTCGAAGACAGTCTGTTCGTCCGGAAGGTCTTCTTCAGAAGTTACACCAAAATCGTCTTCGATAAGTGGCAGAAGGTCCTCCCAATTTTCTTCTATGGTTTTTGCCAAAAGATTGTCTAATTCATCTCTTGTCATTGTTTTTAAATTTTCAGGGTGGGTTTTAGCTAATTCTACTAATTCTTCGTATGCTTGAACTACGACCTCATCTAAAAGGCTGCCAAATTTACCTACCTGGGGGAAAGCTAGCGCATAATATTTTGCTCGTAGAGGAGTACCAAAGGGGAATCTCGCCCCTTTAAAATAGGTATCTTTTTTTCCAAAGCTTTCAAGGATAGTAGGCACAAGCCTCTTGTAGTCCCACGGGTTTTTGTAGAGTTCAGCTATATATTTCGCTCCATTCCAATAATCCTCCCTTTCAATGCGGTAGCCTTTAATCTCTTCACAAAGAGTTTTAATTGTTTTTTCATAATCAAAGGCGTTTTTCTCTCCTGAAGCGAGTCTTATTATTAGTTGAACAAGTGTTTTAGTAAGATACACACCATCTCCATCGTCATCCTCACATTCTTCTCTTTGAACTGTAAAAGTTGCTTTATCAAGAGAAGGGTAATTCTCTTCCAAATTACCCTTTAAGAATTCTTCTACTGGAAATGATTTACTTTTATTTTCAAGCTTTTCATTTGTATAAAGGAAAGTAACTGCCTTTACACCATACTTATCAATGTATTTTTCTTTTACTTCTTTTATCGTCATTATAACGCCTCCTTCGTCTTATTTATCTTCTCCTGTTTTCTCCGCTGTTATTCTTAATTTTGTAATATCAATTGGAGCGCTTGAGCAGAACTTTCTAATATAATCTGGAAGAGTTCCCTCGTCATAAGCCTTTTCAATTGCTTTTCTGTTTAAAGAAATAGAAGTTGTCTTATAAGAATCTGGGACCATGTCAAGAGTCGCTTTTGCTTTTAGACCTGCGTCGATTTCGAATCTCTTATCAGTGTCGCCTTTTAAAGTAACCTTGAAAGTGCCTCCTGTCTTTGAGAAAATAGTGAATTCTAAATCAGTGTCCTCACCTAAAGTTTCACCAGATTCTTCTTCATATTGTTTCTTTAAATCCTCATATGAGTTAGTAGAAATAGCATTATAAACAGCTTCATAAGCAGCTTTCCACTCATTCACTTGAGCTTCTATCGCATCAATACGACCTTTCATCATTGCAACAGCAGCGATTCGATGCTCCAATGGAGCATCTTTACCCTGCTTTATAATCTCTGAAATTTTTAAAGTTGTTGTATCAACTGTAACATTATGCTTTGTTTTTCTCTTTGCCATATTATTTTTCCTCCTTAAATTAATCTAAATTAAATTTCTTTGTTAAACCATCTAAAATAGAATCATATTCTTCTTTAGATTCTGGTGTTTCTTCAACAATGAATAAATCATCGAAGTTTTCAGCTAATGAGCTAGCCTCTTTTGTTTCAGAGAAGTCATATAATTCATAAATCTTTTTAATTGCATTTACGATTTCTTCTCCCTTCTTGTACTTCTCTAACTTTTCACTGTTGTCATTATCACAGCTTAATAAGTTTAGATATTCTGAATGAATAGCCAAACTAAACTCTTCGAAGCTTCTTTTCTTTAACAATACAGTATCCAAGAATCTTTGAGCATTTCTAATAGAGAATTTAACATTTTCATGCCAGCTACTTGTAGCAGCTTCTTTCTCAATGATATTGCCAAACTTGAATAATTCTTTTGCGAAATCTTTACTAATAGCGCGTCCTAAGAACTCACTATAATTAATCAATCTCTTACAGAATTCTGCTTCTGTTAAAGCTGGGACTTGAACGATACTAAATCTATTCTTTAAAGCCATATTTAGGCACTCAGTTCCTTCATAACCCGCATTCATTGTTAGATATGCAACGAAATTAGGATTTCTATGATATACCTTACCATTTTCTACAACCTGAAGAGTACCATCTAGATATCTGTTTAAGCAAGAGTTTACTCCAGCTAAGCCGTAGTTGATTTCTTGAATACTGATTACATAACCTAAATGATAAGCCTTTAATAGAGGTCCTTCTTCGAATCTCCAATTGCTTTGAGCTCCAGGTTTATCGTTTGCTACATATTTACCTACTAAATCCTCTACTTGTGTATCAGGAGTTATCTGAATATCTTCTCTATGAGCTTTAGCTTTTACTGCTAATGCCATAGTAAGCCATGTTTTACCTGTACCAGTAGGTCCTACAAATATTATACCATCTTTTGCTCCAGATTCAACAGCTTCGTAATTAATTTTTACTTCTGTTGGTAAAGAGTCAAAAGAAGCTTTTGCTTTCTCAAGCTTTTGAGACTCAGCTTCAAACTGCATTTTGAAATCAATGTTATCTTCTACCATTGTTCCATAGTCTCTTCTTGTATAAGGACTTTCTGCAGCTGAAGTTTCCTTTATTTCAAAGCCAACATCCTTTAACATTTCTTTAATTCCCTTAGGAAGAACCATGTCCACTCCTTTAGGTTTTAAGAAGCCAACACATACATGGCTAAAAGTTGCTGGTGCCTTATACTTTGCTGTGAACTTAGGAAGAGAGTAAATCTTTTCTCTATTTATACTTTCAATAAGTTCAGAAAGATTCTCATACTCTGCATCGTCATATTGATCAGGATCAATTAGAGCACTACCAATTCCTGCTCTCTTTAATAATGGTATAAACATTTTTCTTGTTTTACTAACGAAACATAAAAGCCA
>JAEIGA010003316.1_pt1 | contig 25272 bp, 26 predicted proteins | sample 9270691 | NCBI WGS metagenome assembly JAEIGA01 (sample SAMN17057246, study PRJNA624740) | gut metagenome | biome: biome; isolation source: fecal sample | host: Bos grunniens | place: China: Xizang | collected 2019
ACAAATAAGACGTTGGTATGTTTATTTTGCAGCTCTTGGATGGCAGACAGCATTTAATTCTTGTAAAGAAATGATAATGAATGAAGTGCTTTTAGCAATGAATACATTTCCTGATTATAAAATTGTTTGTTGTGGTCATTCTTATGGTGGTGCCGGTTCAGTTTTGACAGGTATTGAAATTTTCTTTGCATCAGGAAGAAAGCCTGATTTAATTACTTTTGGAGCGCCTAAACCTTTGGTGTTTATTTTATCAAAACTAATCAGTCGTTTATTTTTTAATGAAGTAAAACAGTATGCACATAAGTGTGATATTTTCAGTTATATGCCGCCTTTGCCTGGTTATTGGAATATAAAAGTTACAAGGCTTGGGAAGTTCAGCTTGAAAGGTTTATTTCAGCCTGATATATACCATCAGTGTTATGGTGATGAAAGTTTATATAGAGAGATAGGGGAATAAGAATGAAAAGACTTGATCTTACAAATAAAACCTTTGGAAAGTGGAAAGTTCTCTCTTATTCTTGTTATAAACATTATCATAATTATTGGTCTTGTAAATGTGAATGTGGAAAAATTAAAGATGTAAGAGATTATGACTTAACATCTGGAAAATCTAAATCTTGCGGATGTTCAAATAAAGATTTACCACAAGCATACCAAAAAACACATGGAAGTTCAAAAACTAAATTGTATGGTATTTGGTCTACAATGAAACATAGATGCGAAAATCCATCATCATTAAGAGCAGAAAAAAATTATAAGAATAGAGGTATAAAAGTTTGTAAAGAATGGCATGATTTTTCTGTATTTCAAAAATGGGCTTTGGAAAACGGATATAAAGAAAATCTATCTATAGATCGCATAAATAATAATGGTAACTATTGTCCTGAGAATTGTAGATGGGCAACAGCAAAAGAACAGGCTCAAAACAGAAGAAGTAATGTTTTTATAACGTATAATAATAAAACTCAGACAATATCTCAATGGGCTGATGAATTACATATTAAACGTAAAACACTAAATGAAAGATTACGAAAAGGTTGGACTGTAGAAAGAGCTTTTACTCAGTCCATATATAAAAATAAAAAAGGAGTAAAAGCATGGTAGGGTTAGGTCGTAATACACCAATTCAATTTTCTTTGGGTAAAGACAATTATGAAGCTCTTATTGAACGTCATGGGCAATGGCTTAGGTGGCGAATTTCAACTAAATGCTCTTGTGTAAAGGGTATTACAATGCAGCCTGATATTCATTGTAAATTTTGTGCCGGTCGTGGTTATACATATACTTATCTCAAAAACATGATCTCATATTCTGTTGTTATGCTTTTTAATAAGGATGGAATACTTGAACTTGATAACACCATCCAGATTAAACAGGCAGAACTTGTTGAAATCTATGATGAAAAAGGAAATAAATATCCTACAGCAAAAAAGAACTGTAATTATATTTATCTGAATACAACAAATATTCCAGAAAAGGGAACTTATTTTACAGTTGTTCTCAGAAAGAAAACTACTCAGATTCTTTCATCTGCAGTTGCTGATAAGAACGATATGGGATATTACACTGTTCCAGAATTATTAAATTCAAGAACAAACATTGAAGGCCTTTATCAGACTGCTCCATCTGATATTATCAATATTGCAAAGATTACGGATGCAGCCGGAATTGAGTATAAGGCTACAGAATATAGGCTTAATCAGTTCAGGATTGAACCTACAATTGATCCTGATACAAAAGAAGAAATTCCTATTACAGAACCGGTAACTGTAGAAAACGTTGAATATATTCCACCGTTTATTTTTGTGCTGCTCAGCCAGAACCTTAATAAAGGTGATGCAAAGGCTGTAGAAGAAAGTAATGGTGATGCTGTATGTTCATTTCCTTATGAGTGTGATGTTTCCAATGATGATATTCTTACAGTCCTTGCCGGAAGTTATACTCAGAAAGATGTTATTTGCCGTTCAAAACTTGTTACAGATACAATTGGTGCTGATTTTGTTTATGATATAGTTTCTGTAAAGGGAATTATAGACGGTGAAGAAGTTGAATATAAACAGGGAACCGATTATATTTTAGTTGGAACAAACAAGATAAAGTGGCTTGAAGATGCTGAAAACAGCCCTGAATTTGGTGAAGCATATTCAATTACTTACCATATAATGCCTACTTATCGTGTTGTAAAACAGATTCCACAGATTAGAACTAGTGAGAATCAGAGATTACCAAAGAAAGTAGTTGTAAAGCTGTTTTCTGCTTATGCTGAAAAGGCTGCTGTAAACGTTCAGAAGAACAATGAAATAACAAAGAAAGGTATTAATTCAAGTATATAGGGAGGACTATAAAATGGATAAGTTTTTAATCAGAAAGGATGTATATGAAGATCTCATAGAAAAAGGTTATGGCAAAAAGGATTTGTCAAAACTTACTAAGAAACAGATTACAGATAAGAACGGCCACAAAAGAACCGTATATGTAAAGAACGGTGAACAGCCGGCTGCTCAGAATCAGCCAAAGGCTCAGGATGAACTTTCACCAGAAAAGAAAGCTCGTTATGAAGAAATGCTTGAAAAGGTTGTTGCGGGTCCAGAAGAAAATGCTTTGTTTGTAAAAGATAAAGGTATGCTTAATAAGAAAGAAGCTATAGCACATCTTTCAGAGAAGTTGGGTAAACATGCCGGTGAAGCTATGAAAAATGCAAATGCCAAAGCTAATAACCTTACTTCCATGAGTAAAGATGATAAGATTGCTATTCTCTCAGAGTACATGCATCAGAAATATAGTTCTGTTCCTGTTGAAGAATGGAAGAAAACTTATAATGCTAAATTGTCAGATAAAGAATTGGATGAAGCATTTAAGGATTTTTCGGAAACACATCAGAATAGAATTAAAGAGTATCAGAAAAAGAAATCTGTAAGTAGTGCAGCACAAGGTCATCTTGAATCTGATACACCACAGAATACTGATATAACAAAGGAAGATGAAAAAAGATTTGGTAAACAGGCTCTTTCTGGATTATCTGGAAAGAGAACCGGAAATAATGATTATGAAGATTTAATGGCTCGTAAAAAGGTTGAATATGCTGATAAAGTAAAGAAACAGGGATATGACTATCAGGAATTAAGAGAAACCGGAGAATTACCAGATGGATTGAGTTCAAAAGCATTGAGAGAAATCAGAGATAAAGCAAAAAAAGATGGTTCTCAGAATGAAAACACAAGAAATCTTGTATTGGCTGCTCAAGAAAGATTGGATGAATTAAGCCGTGAAAACTATGCAAAAAAACAGGCAGAAGAAAGTGGTGTATTAAGATAAAATGACGCAATACACCATTGATTATGACAAGGCAGAATTAAAAAGGCTCACAGATAACTTTGCAAAAGGAATGACTACAGCAGCCTTACCAAATACTGATATGGCATTTCAAAGGGCTGCTCAGATGGTAAGGCAGATGTGGATAGGCTTTTTGCAAGGTTCTGTTCAGTTACCAGGAGTAGAAACTCCAGATAGGGTAACAAGTGCAATGGTAAAATCAATCAGAACTCAGGATAAAACAAGTCCAGATGAATTTTTCCATACTATTTATTCTGATAACAGACAGCTTGAAGAATTAAACCGTGGCCGGAAGGAAGTTGAATATGATATGAAAAAAACACATCCTTACGGTAAAAAATCAAGGGTAAGTAAAAAGGGGATTCCTTATCTTATAATTCCTTTTAGATGGGGAACTCCTAACCAGAAAGGAACGAAAAGAGCGCATTTTAATAATGTAATTCCACAGGCTAATTATGAAACATCTGTTAAAGGCCTTGAAATATCTTCAAAGAATGAACTTAAAAATTACTTTGAGAAAAATTTCAAAGGTGAAAATATTGAAAGACAGGGGTATAATTGGGCTAAGTTCGGCAGATTAAAGGCAGATCAGGCATGGGATGATAGAAGTGTAGGAATGGTAAGAATGAAAGATGTTACCGGTTCTACATATTTTACGTTCAGAATTGTTTCTGCAAAATCTCCGGCAAACAGTTGGATTTATCATAGAGACGGTAAACCGGCAACTAACTACATGGAAGCTCTTGCTAATTACGTTAAGCCAAAGGTTGATAATATGATTAATGATGGACTTAGAGCTGATGAAAGGTTCTATCAGAACACAAGATAGTTTTTCAACTACAAGTTGAATGACAATTAATATCAGGCAGTTTATTCTATAACCATAGGAGATTAGAACTATGGATGAAAAGAAAAAACTGATTGATTTGATTCTGGAAACACTTGAAAAAACAGATTACAAGTGTGAGTTGTGTATTAAAATGGGTTATAAGTGCCGTGTAGAAATACCTGATAATGCTCCATCTGATTTTCAGCCGGATTTCAGTAAGTGTGATTTTCAGACTAGCATTTATAAAACATTGACAACATAACATATATAGAATAAAATTAAATCAAACATAACTAGTATGTTCTGAAAAGGGCAGCTTAGAATTTAATCTTTTCGCAAGATTAAGTTTTAGGCTGCCTTTTTTTTGTTTTTTGGAGTTTTAAGGAAAATGATTTACTACCTTAATTTAGGATTTGTATTAGAACAGGCTCTTGTAGATGTAACTAAAACTTACATAGAAAGATTACATCTTGATTCTGTTTATGACAATTTCCATATCTCAGTAGTAAATGAACATCCTTTTGCTCACATGATGCTTGAAGATTCACCTACAGCAAATGATACATTTCCTAGTGTTGTAATCACTTCTCAAAGTGATGGAGAAGTGCCTGATTTGACAAATTTAATGGAAATAAATCATGGTGTGAAATTTACAAGTCAGGATTTTACAGATTTATTTGAAACAGTAACACGGCCTAAAACAAGAGTTAATGATGATGGTGAAACTGTTGTTGTGAAGAAAAGGGATGGAACCACTGTAAGAGAATGTGTTCCTGGTTATGTACTTATTTATGATGAAAAAAGAATAAATCAGTTAAAGGAAATAGCTGATTCAAGAACTACTGCAGAAGAAACCGGTGGAATATATGGGATAAAAATTGATTCCAGACGTAGAGATAATATTTCTGTAGAAGTATGGTGTGAAAACGATCAGTTGAAAGATGAACTTTATGAGCATCTTAATCTTTTCTTTTCTTGCAGTTTAGACAGAATTTTACATGAAAAGTTCAAGATGTTTGATTGTGCGATTTTCGGAAACAAGATTCACGGTGAACGGTCTAGCAATTATAACTTTGATTTCGATGTTCCATTGACAGGCTCTCACTTGACTTTTTCCGTTGATTACAACGTATCACAGATAATTCTTGATACGGATATAGAAAATATAACTACAGAAATTTTCTGGGAGGTAATTAATCATGTCAAAACAGAAAACGCAAGAAACTGAGACAGAGGAAAAAGTAACTACCGAAAATCTTGTTAAACAGTCTGAGTTTGAAGGAATGACAAAACCGGAAGCAATACAACCAAAAGTTGCATCCGTAGTTCCTGATAATTCACCTAAAGCAAAGATTAATAGAGTTGCTACGGCTGCTGTTAAAGGTAACAAAAAAATGAATGTGAATAAATTCTTATCACTTTATCCACAGGATATTTATATTTCAACTTGGTTGAAATTCTATTATCCTCGTTCATTTTTTACAGCTGATGAATGGTTTCAGCGTATCGAAGAAATTTTGAATACGCCAATAAATAACTAAGGGAGGAAAAGAAAAATGGGTGTAAGTCCTGCTATTTTTGAATCAGGCGGTCAGCGTTCAGAACATTATGTTCCTGGTGTTTATGGCCGTAGTTTCAATATTTCTAGTCCATCTGGAATTTCAGCCGGTAATTTCTGTATTTTGGGAAAATCAAACGGTGGAGAACCGTACAAAATGCTTGAATTTGGCAGTCTTTCAGATGCAAAACAGACTTTAATTGGGGGTGAGTTGCTTGATGCTGTTGGCTATGCTTTCAGTGCATCAAACACTTACATTCCGCAGAAAGTTTATGTAATGCGTGTAAACAATGGTACTCAGGCAAGTCTTACATTAAAGACAGGTGCAACAGACCTTCTTAATGTAAAATCTTGGGATTGGGGTGTACACACAAATCAGCTAAAAATGTTAGTTTCTGCCGGAACAGTAGCTAACACAAAAAAGATTTCCATTGCATACAAAGATAAAACAGAAGTTGCAGATAACATTGGAAATGCTGCTCTTACTGTTCTTTATGGTGGAGAAGGTATTAATCCAAAAGTAACCGTAAATGCAACAAGTATCAGTTTTGCTGCTGAAACAGATGATGTTGATCCGCAGCCAATAGATACATTAACACTTAATTTTGCTGATTTTGATACTCTTGAATCACTTGTAACTCGTATTAATGACGATGTAGAAGGTGCTTGGGGTGCTGATGTTATTGGAAACAATGACAATATGCCATCAGCTAACCTTGATACTATTACAAGTGTTGATGTAGGTGATGGAGGAACAACACTTTATGCCAATTATGTAGCATTTGTTAATACTCTCAAAGCTATGGAATTTGTAGGTGATGTTGAAATTCTTGCAACAAATACAAGAACTGTTCCTGATAACATGGATTCTTATGAATACTTTACAGGTGGAACAGCCGGAAGTTATGGAACTCAGCAGTGGCAGACAGCCCTTGAAGCTCTGGAACTTGAAGATGTTCAGATTATTGCAACACCTTCAACAGATGCAGCAATCCATCAGTCAATTTCTTCTCATTGTACTTCAATGAGTGATGTAATTCATCGTAAGGAAAGAACAGCGATTCTTGGTGGTGCTATTGGAATGGCTGATGATGCCGCTATTGCAGAAGCTCTTGGATTGAATAACAGACTTGTTTCTTTCTGTTGTGATAATCCAATTAAGGTAAATCTTATTTCAGGAAAAACTGAAACACTGTCTGGAGCTATGCTTGGTGTAATGCTTGGTGCTATGGAAAGTGCAATGTCTCCAAACACACCATTGACATTTAAGGTTCTTAATGTTCTTGGATTTACAAAGGTCAGAACTGTTACAAATCTTACAAAACTTATTAAGGGTGGTGTAATGGTATGTAATTCAAATCCTGAAAATCTTTCTGAATATATCTGTATTCGTGCATTGACAACTTTCCAGGGTGATGATCTTATCAACAATGAACGTTCAATGGTTCGTGAAGATTTGTTTATGAATCGTGATTTGAGACAGCAGTTTAAGCCTGTTATTGGAACAGCCGGAATTTCTACAAATGCGGCAATTCAGACTTTGAAGAACCGTGCTGCTGAATGGGCTTTGAATGGCTATATTGTTCCAACAGATTCTAACGAAAATGTTTGGGATATTAAGGTAAGAATTGACGGAGATAAGGTTTATATCACTTATAGCCGTTATCTTACAGCTCCGGTTAATTTCGTATTTATTACGGCAATTAATCACATCTATACATCTACAGTAGAACTGTAAGGGAGGTAAAAAATGGCTGATGGAATGGCACAGTATACAAACGGTGTAGCAAGTTCACTTTTTACTATTGGATATAGATGTCAGGTTCGTGTAGGAACTAGTGCTGCAGATGCTCAGGTTATTGGATTTGTTGATTCAGCAGAAATGAGTAAACAGATTCAGACTCAGAGAGCTCAGGTTCTTGATTCTATTTTCCCTGCTTCTATTGATGCTCAGGCAATTAATGTAAGTGGCCGTTTAACCGGTTTTCTTGCAACACCATCCGTTTATAAGGGAACTCAGCAGTTTAATGGTGGTGGAAAGATTTCTCTTTCTTCTTTCAATCCTGATTCTGCTGATTTTAAGAATGGAACTGTAGTATCTAAGTTTAAGTATCTTGATTTCTATGATGAAAAAAAGAAACTTATCCTTGGTTCTGTTGATACTCTTATTTCGACAGGTTACACCATTTCTTTGAACGGTGGAACATACGTTAAAGCTAATGTTAGTTTTGAGGCTATTGATATGAGTTCTGGTAAGGACTATGAATCTCAGACTGATGCAGAAGGGTAATAATTAAGGGAAAATAGGGGGAATTAGGAGAAATTTCCCCTATTTTCTGAAAGAAAATCTACAAATAAAAAGGGAAAAAAACTATGGAACTTGAAAAAATAGAAACAAAAACTGAAACATTGAATGATGAACAGAAAACTTCAATGTTTAATTCAATTGTAATGGGAAAAGACGTTACAGAAACAATTAAAACTAGCCGTGGTGATTTTAAAGTAAAATATCCTAGAGCTAGAGATATTCAGGCAATTGGAAGATTACAGGCTTTGAGATTAAACGGAATTCCGATTGAATGTTTTGACAAGAATGTTTTAGGACTTATTCAGGAGATAGCAACACTTGATGTTGTTGTTCTGGAGGGGCCGGCTTGGTATGAAAATGCAAAGAAAGAAAATGTAAACTTTTCATGGCTTGATATTCCTTCTCAGGCTTTTATTCAGGAGGTGTACGCTATGGCGTATGAGTTTCGGCTTAAAGTGCAGAAACTCATTGAATCTAACGGTGAAGAAGGAAATAAGGGATTGGATTCCGTTCCAGACGTTAAAGATAATGGTAGTCCAGGACTTTTTGACGATGTCCGTTCAGAATAAAGAACTACAGGATGAATTATATTATCATATATGGTTTGAATTCTTAATGAACTATGACAAGATAGGAATTAGGGATGCTTACCAGAAAGAAATCGAAAACAAAAAGGCTGCTGTTGATGCAGAAACATTAAGAGCAGCCGGATATTCAGAAGAAGATATTGCTAATGCTCAGTTATAGCAAGGGGAAATAAAATGCCTGATACAGCTTTTAATCTTAAAGGTACACTTGTTTGTGATGTGATGGTAGATGACAAGCCTTTAGTTGGTGAAATTCAAGATGGTGGATTTGCCAATATGGAGGCTCTGAAAGATGCCACAAACAGTTCAGCAGATTCCCTTAAAACAAATACGGCAATATTAAAAGAATTCGGTGATGTTATGCCTGAGATAATAAAAAATCTTAGGTACATGAACGCTGTAGTCGCTCAGACAGGACAAAGTTTACCGGCCGTCAGAAGGGCTTTAACAGACAGAGAAAAACTTGAAGAAAGATTGGCCGGTAATAGAGAAAGAGGACTTACAACGTTTGTAAATACCGGTGGAAATATGCTTACTCAGTATGCCAACGGTAATTTAGGTGGAATGGCCGGTTCTTTAGTATCAGGTTCACAAAACCTGATAGGAAATCTTAGAGATTCAGCAAAAGCAGCAGATAATAAAGAAATGTTTGGTTTACTTGGGAAAATAGGAGTAGGTGCTGCTATTGCCGGAGTTGCTGTAAAAGTTGCTGATACTTTATCAAGTAAATATATAGATGAAATGCCTACAATCTATGGGACCGGTCGTGCTTTTGGTAGTCTCAGTGATGAAAATGCTTTAATGTCTTATGACAAAATTAATGCTTTTAATCGTGGAACAAATCTTAATACTCAGGGGTTTAATGAAATTGCTGTTGCATTAAGAAAGCAAGGTGTAGGTAATGGTTTAGGGTATGATCAGCAGATTGATTTAGCCGGAAGTATCGCTCAGACAACAGCAAGATGGGCTTATGCAACTGGTGGGGATGCTAGTCAATATGCAAGTTTAGCCGGCCTTATGTCTCGTTATGGTGGCAGTTCAAATGTTGCAGAAGATTTTAATAGAATAGTATCTTCCGGTTATGCAAGTGGATTGAATGATACTCAGATACCAGAATTTCTTTCCGGAATACAGAAAGTAATGGAAGATGGAATTGCAAAAGGCTTTACACGTTCTGCAACAGAAGTAGCAGATACATTACTGATGTTTTCCAGAATGTCAGGTGGTGATGCTTTTTGGCAAGGTGAAAAAGGTGCTAGTTTGCTTAATCAGGCAAATGCAAGTATTTCTAATGCTACAGGACTTTCAAAAACAGAAGATTTACTTATTTATTCAGCATTTAGAAAAGCATATTCAGGTAAAGATTTATCAGATAAAAAATATCTTGGTGATAATTATGTAGCAAATTCAGATTATGTGAACACAATGCAGATGATTGAACAGGGAATAACACCAGAGAATTTTGGTGCTATTATGGATTCTCTTAGTGTTTATGGTAATGATAATGATGCTAAGATTGAAGCTCTTAGAAAAATGACAGGTCTCAATTATACCGGAGCTGCAAGATTATTTAGCCTTAATACAAGTAATAAAGATTTCGCAACTGAATTAGACAAGGTTATGAAAGCTCCAGAGAATCAGAATAACGAAACTCAATATCAGGATGCTATGAATCAGATAAAACAGCATGTTGTTAGAATGGGTGAAGGTATTGCTGAATTGAAAATTGCCGGTATGGACTTAGTTGTAAGCGGCATGAATAAAATCACAAATTGGATGGGGCTTGGCGATGGTGATAATGTATTTAGTGATGATGTTCTAGTAGATGATGCAACGACAGGAGAAAAAGCAGAAGGTGCTTGGGGACTTGATACCACAATTAGCGGTAAAAGTTCTTTCCGATCATTTATAGGTCATCGAGGTGAAAAAGGTTTTGGAGATTTAATATTTGATGAACTAGGTGCCGGTGTTAATACAAATGAATTCATTGATTATCTATGGAATAATAAAGATAAGAAAAAAGGTGATTTCCGAAATGTTGTAGAATACTATTCATCTAATGGTTCTGGAAAAATGATTTCAGTTGATGAACAAATCGATATTGCCGAAAGAATAAAAGAGTTGTATGAATTATGGAAATCTGAGTTTGCAAATGGTCTTGTTCTTCAAGAAAATAAGCAAAGTTAATATTTTAATTTAGTTCCATCTATTGCATAAACTATATAACGTGGTTTATTCCTAAAATCATAAGTTTGTTTATCAGCATCTTTATGAGTTTGATTAGGAATTGCATCATTTAATATCATAAGTTTTCTTAATCTATTAAACTCATTTTCTATATCTGATAAATGAATATCTTTGCAAAAATTATCAAGTTGTTTTTCTGTTTCAAATACAAAATTAAGTACAATTGTTATATCAAACATCAAAGATTTTTTCTGTATTTTCAAAGAATAATTCAAATTAGAAGGTACTTTATTATAAATAGCTTGTACTTCATAACAACTTAATAAGTCATTTCCTACATAAACAAAAGCATCTTCTTTAGGAGAGTTTTCTTTAAAATAATATTTAGGAACTTTAGGTTCAGCAAAAAGACCTACGGCTAGAAATACCAAAATAAAAAGTGTAGTTAATTTCTTCATATAAACTCCTTACTTAAAAGGTAAAGCGTATATGAAGAAAATGCAAGATAAATTATATTAAACTAAGCAAGTATTCTTTTATTGAAGATTTTAATTCTGGATATAAATTAAGATATTCATTATCAATAATTTCATTTACTTCATTTTCAGATTCTATAGTATCAAAACCTGAATAATATTCTTCCATTATTTCTTGTTCAGTTTCATTATCATTACAATAGCATAAATCAGCAAATAAATAATTATCAATTTTTCCGGCTAAATTATCAAAAATTTCTTGTTTTAATTTGTATTTTTGAAGTTTATTAGTAAAATGATAAAGTATAATATCTGTTAATTTTTCTTTTTCTTCCTGAGATAAATACTTCATCATTTCTTTTTGTGCAACTGAAAAATGGTAACTTTTAATTGTTAAATCAGACATTACTATATCATCAGATTCATTTTCTTTTTCTATTTCTTCATGTGTTTTTAATAATTCAGCATAGCTTTTTTGCATATTAATAAGAAAATTGTTAATATTTTCAAAGGTTAAGTTATTTCCCATTTTTATCAATTCAATAACTTCTTTAATTGTAAAATATTTTTGTTTTCTTAGATTGTAAATTTTTTCACCATTAAAAACAAAATCTCCATCTGGAGCTTCATTATAAGTATTAGGATTATAAATATCAAACATAATTTTATTATCCTCTACCTATGTATATTTTGCAAATAAAAAGATTAGAAAATCTTATAGACTACATAAAACATTGACAATATACTATAGATAGAATAAAATTAAATAAATCACAAGGTATGTTAAGAAATTGGCAGCCGGAATAATGTTAAAAGCATTGTTCCGGCTTTTTTATTTTAACTTTCTGGAGTAAAGGAATGGAAGTATTATCACAAGCGCCACAGCCTATAATTACTTGTTTTCATTCAATAAAAGACGGTAAGGCTGTAAAAGAACCATATCAATATTTTACTCCAACATCTGCAGATATATCAGGTAAAAATCTTCAATCATATACTTTTGAACGTTCTGTAGAAAACTTTGGCAGCTCATTCTCATTCACAGTTAGAGAAGATGTTGAAAATTACAATACAACATTTATGGATCAAGTTCAGCCATTAGATGTTATTGTTATCTCAGAAAATGGAAGTGAACAGAAAATTGATTTTATTGGTGTTGTGACTACTGTTTCAATAGGAAGTATTGCTAGTAATCTTAATAAAATAGTTACTGTTTCTGGAAAAGGTATAGAATGGCTTTTTCAATATTATAATATTAATGCAGATATTAAAGGAATCATTTTTTCAGCAGATGCGGCAAACAATACATTAAAAACAGATTTAGCAAAGGAAGATGGTAAAGCCGGTATATCTATTAAAGATATTGTGATGGCTAGTTATAAACTTTTTGAAGGCCAGATAACCGGATCAGCAAATAAAAAAGATTCAAATAATATTACAAAAGTAACCAATGTTTTAGTTGGTGATATTATTAAACTCTGGTATACAGGTGATTTCGTATCTGCTAGTGATGCTGAATTTGCATATCCTATTTCAAGTAATTTGTTTTCAAATGGAAAAATCAATGTAATTGATTATATAAAAAGACTTCTTCCACAACCTATATATGAAGTTTTTGGATATATAGAACCTGATGGAACTCCAAAATTAAAAGTAAGGGAAGCTCCATTTGATAATCCAAAATCAGATTATTCTATAAATCCAACATTGCTTACAGATTTTACACTAACAAAAAGTTGTGAAGAAGTTTATACGGCCTTTATGCCTTATGTAGAAGGTTCTTCTCAGTCTGCAGATTTTTATATGAACAAACAGGCTGCAGATGGTTTAACTGAAAAAGGTTATAACTCGTCTTTAAGAAATGAATCTAAGGTCGCTATATATGGTTATCAGCTTTTAACATGCTCTTTTGTCGGTTACAATCAAAATCCTGAAAACAATAAACCAACAATGAATGATGAAAAAATGAAGAAGTTGGGAGAGCAATTAAAAAGATGGTTTTCTGATTTGGATGAAATGTATTCTGGTGATTTTACAATTGTAAATATTACCAAAAATGAAAATGCAAAAATTGGTGAATGGATTAGTTTTGCAAAGGGATTGTTTTACATCATAAATGAAAGTCATAGTTGGACTTATGGTGATAATCCTATGATTAATTACTCCGTTATTCGTGGTGGTGATTATTCAACAGGAAGTTTCAAGAAACTTGAAAAAGCTTCAGCTGCATATAGGGAGTTTGAACAATGATAGTTAAAAGACAGATACATAGAGTAGATGCCATTGCTCCAAAACTTCCGGAAGGAAATTATCTTTCTAATAGAATAGGTTTTTGGGCTTTAGTGACAGAACAGAATTCCCTTAATAATACAGTTACTGTAGTTTCAGATACAGGTTATGAACTAAAAAACATACCTGTAAAATCTGATGAATGGGTAACGATTGATGATAATAAAAACTATGTGCCTTCTCAAAGAAATCTTCCACCGGTTAATTCAAGGGTATTTGTTTTAACTCCAACATATTCTGCAATGGGAGCTTTTGTATTATGTTCTGGTTTTTCTCGTGGTGATGAAAATATCAGAAAATTATGGGCTGCTAGTGAAAGTGAACTAAATGATAAAAATAATTCCAGAGAAACAAAAACTCAGGGTGGATGGGATATTACAGAAGAATATTCAAATGGAAATTTTTCAGTTTCTTCAAATGATGGAAATATTAAGTTTAATGTAAATACAACTTTAGATAATGCAAAATCTCAGCCTAAAGAAGTTTCTGTAACTGCCTGGAATAATAAAATTGTAATTGATAATAATGGAATTAAAATTGCTGATAAAAATAATAATGTAATTCAAACAACTGCTAACGGATTAGATATTACAGATAAAAACGGAAATAAAATAAATACATCAGCAACTAATCTTGAAATTTATGGAAAAGAAACTAACAAAATAAAAATTGGAAATAACTCAGGAACAATTAAAAAACTGTTGTCTGATTTATTGACAAAATTAAATAGTGGAACTGTTGTTACAGCCGGAAATGAATCAGCTCAGGCAATTACGGCTGCTCAGTTTACAGATGAAATAACTGAATTAAACAACATATTGGAGTAGATAAATGGCAAGATACTTAAATGCGAAATTATGGATGAAAGCCTATCTTCTCGAATTTTATATTAATCATGAATTAAAGGCTGCTTTTACATTTTCAGTTCCTCCAGAAAGTGAAGAATTTAGTTTTCCACAAAGAAAAAATGAAACTAAAACTTTTGGTGGTGCTGTTGTTGCTGATTATGGAAATGATCTTGTACAGATTAATTTGTCTGGTTCAACAATTAATCAGGAAATTAAATTTCTCTATAAATGTGGTGATAGTGCTGCATTAAAAACAGGTGAACAAGAAATATTTGCTCTTAGAGATTTACTTAGAGATTATGGAAGAAATAATAATCTCAAAGATAAAGAAGTATTTCTATATTCTCTTTCTGGTGGTAAATATACAACAAATAATCCTAAGTGGTGGAAGATTTATGTCAGTCAGTTAGATATTTCAAGAAGTAAAGATAAACCATTCTGTTATAATTATAAATTTAGCGCAGTTGGATTACCAGAAGTTACTGCTAGATATAATGGCTCACTTCTTTTTGGTCTGAATCAATATCAGGCTTTATTACCACAAATAGGTAAAACTCTAAATGATTGGTATAACAAGATTCTTACAATTACGGCTGAAATGGATAGAATTGCCGATTTAATTGAAGAATATGGTGGCGGTTTTATTGGTGAACTTGAAGGTTATATTGGAACGGCTAGGGCTTGTGTAGATACATTCCGTGGAGCTTGTGGCCGATATTCTCAGGTTATAAGTGGTGTCATTAAAGGTGCCGGTGATGTTGCAATAGATACAGTTATGCTTGGTGATAAAGTATTGAATCAGGGATTCAGATATTATGCAACAATTACAGCTGATGTATGGAATTCTTGCCTTGATACATGTGCAGCTTTTAAGAGTATTTATAAATATTGTGCAAGTATTGATGAAAATAAATTCTCAGAAAGTTATTGGCAAGGTATTAGAGAACTGTTTGATGATTCTGTTAGTGATGAAGATATTGCTGATATGTATTCAACTTTAGGCCATAACGGAATTATTGAAGCAAATAGGGCTGTAGCCTTTACAAGTAAAAATCTTAATGACATGGGTGTAGCCGTTGTTCCAGGTAGCAGTGGTGAAGATGATAAGATTGTTCTTACATACGGTTATAAAAATGTTTCTGTTACTGATGCTGAAACTTCTTGGGATCAGATAGCAAAAGATTATTATGGAGACGCTTCATTATCAAGTGTAGTTGCAACATTCAACAATCTTTCTACTGATGATGAATTAAAGGCCGGAACAAAGATTCTTATTCCAAATTTGAATTATGCTGAAAGCAAGACTAGTGATAATGAAGTTTATAACTCACCTGATGTAAAAGATAATTATGGAAAAGATTTGATTATAGAAAATGGTGATTTTGCAACATATAACGGTGATTTGAAACTTGCAGATGGTGTAGAAAATCTGGAACAGGCTTTACTAAACAGATATTCCACACTTGTAGGTGCAAGAATAAGACTTGTTGCATACGGTATTCAGGCATCTATAGGAAATGCATTAGAAGCAACATCAGCCTTGATTCAGGCATCTGTTCACCAAACAACTGTAGAAGATCCTCGTGTTGAAACAGTAGAAGATATTAGTTTTGTTGGTTCTGGTGATAAATTAACACTTTCTGTTGTGTATGTAGATAAGAATGGAATAAAGGGAAATTTTGGGGGAACAGTATAATGGATACAAGGAACTATAATGAAATAATTGACGAAATGGCTCGTAGTGCCGAAGCAAGTGTTTCAGGTTTAACAGATTTTAATGATGGTTCAATTATTATGAGTATCTTTGAAGCAATTGCAAGGCCTTTGGAACAGGGATATATAGATACTCGTAATGGTTATGCAAATAACCTTAGAGCAATTCCTTATTCTGTTTTTGATTTCAAACAAAAGGAAGGTCAGAAAGCAACTGTAGATGTAAAGTTTACTAGAAATGCTGCATCTACAACTGTTTCTACAATTCCATCAGGAACAAGGGTAAGTAATGGAAGTTTAGTATTTACTACAACATCTGCAGCAACAATAGCAAGTGGTCAAACACAGTCTGATACTGTTGGAGCTATTGCAGAAGAAGTAGGACTTCAATATAACCTTGCAGCAAATACAATTACAACAATCGAAAGTAACTTATCGGCTGAAATTGTAGGAGTAACAAATCCTAGTTCGGCAATTGGTGGAACTGATGCTGAAACACAGACACAAATGCTCAGACGTTTTAAGACATTTATTAACGGTTTACAGGGATCTAACAGATATGGTATTGAAGCCGGTGTTTTAAGTGTTGAAGGTGTACGTTCTGTAAGCCTTGAAGAACATTTCCCACCAAAACATGACATATATAACTTTACTGTATATGTAGATGATGGAACCGGTGGACTTAATACAGATATTAAAAATACTGTAACTGATTTGATAAATGGAACTGATTCAGAAGATAATCCTGGTTTAAGAGCTGCCGGAATAAACTTTGAAGTTAGTGCTGCAATCCCTAGAACAATTAATATTAAACTTACAGCAACAATATACAGAGTTGAACAGGCAAGAGTTAATAACAATATAACTGTAAAACTACAGGAGTATATTAACGGCCTTGGAATTCATGAAAATGTTGTTTTATCTTCTATTATTGTTTTGCTGAAACAGATTCCAGGTGTAACAGATATATCAGGTCTGCAGTTTAAGGTAGATGATAGTGAAGAATGGATTTCTGATAACGTAATAATTGGTATAAATGAAATTGCACGTTGCGGAACTGTAGCAATTACCATTGTAAATCAGTAGGAGAAAATGAAATGGAGCTTGTAAATCAGATTCGCAGTAATTTTCCAAAAACTATAGATAAGAGTAAGCCAATTTTCTCAGCTTTGATAGCAAATGATAATGGAAATGCTGCCATTCAGGAACAGATAGATTATTTGCTTAAATACATGAAAGAGTGGATTTCTACTCCAAATGTATACAACCAATCTGGTTTAATGCTTGAAAAAACAATCAAGTTTTTTTCATATCTTGAAAGATTTGCTGATGAAACAGAAGCTAGTTTGAAGAACCGATTCAAAGCAATTTTTGTAAGAAACCATGATACTAAATGGGGTACACCTTATGATGTAAAAAGTGTATTCAGACAGTATTTTCCACATGCTGAAATATATCTTGTAGAAAATGTAAACAAAATTGATTCTGTTATACCGGAAGAAGCCAATTTTATTGTAGATGGTGATATTAGTACATCTTCACCTACAGTATGGAAAGGCAGCGGTTGGACTGCAGATAAGGATGCAGCTTTTTCAAAGGCTTATGGTATTAAAATGAATACGGCTAGTGGTGTACTGTATCAGGACATTCAGGATTTACCTAATAGAGTAAGAATTAATGAAACAGAACCTTATGAGTATAAGAACCTTACTTATTATTTACACTTTTTTATGCAGGGTAAAATTGATGTTCAGATAACAAGAGTTGATGATGGAACAACAAAATATTGGGATTATTCTGATAATACATGGAAAACAACGGTCGTAAATAACAGATTTGAAACTACAGAATGGAACGATTGCAGCTTGTATTTCTTTACAGATGGTGATGATGATACAAGAGATATAACTGTAAAGTTTAATTATGTAGATACACTAACATATCTTGATTATTTCAGATTATTCCAGAAACAGCCTTATAGTAGTTTTACGGTAATAGCACATTTTACCGGTAATACCTCTTTAGGAGCTTTCGGTCTTGCAGCCGGTGACGATGATCCTAATGATGGTTCTGAAGCAGCAACACCACCACAACCTAGATATGGGAACTATGGATATTATGATAAATCATTTTTGTCTGGTGTTCCTATTGGTTTTGCAAGTGATATTTATGAAGATTTATTGAATTATTTACGTTCACAGGGAGTTATGGCCTCTCTTGATATAGTAATTAAAGACTTTATTCCATCGGAATAATGTAAAAATATAGAAACACAATATAAGGAGTTTAATTATGGCTATGGATGAAAATTCAGTATTTAATACAACAAATGTTTTGGATAACGAAATTATTAAAGCAAATGATTTTACTTTTGCTTTTGAAGCTCTTATAAGTAATGTAGCAAAATCTACTCAGATGATGCTTGAATCTAATCAGGACTTTGTAATTAATGGAAAGGTTTTACCTGATTCTGGAATGAAAGTTAAAGTTTCACCTATTTATGGTGTTTGTAAATCAACCGGAGTTCCATTCGGTCGTACAGAAATTGCGGATGATTTACAGTATGCCTTTGATCCAACCACAAATGGCCGTGTAGATATTCTTGAAGTAAAAGGTGATTGGGAAACTTATGATAATCAGCAAAGAGCTTTTAACGATCCTGATACTGATACTCAGACTTATCAGTATGTAAATACAAAGAAACGTATGTTACCTGTTTATCAGATTAAGAAAGGTGAAGAAGGTGGTAGTGTAGCTCCATCGGCTGATAGTGGATGGGTAAAACTTGCTGAAATTGTTATCCCAGCTAATGCTTCATCAATTACGGCTGAAATGATTAAAAACATAACAGCCGATATTGCCGGTATGGATAATGATGAATGGACTACAGAAAAAGATAAAACTTACAATATCGGTTATATCTCAGATGTAAATGCAAGATTCCGTGTTGCTCATAATGAAGATGGAACACATCAGGAAGATTGTATTGATTCTAGTATGCTTGATATTGGAGTTGGAGAAGGTCAGGTAAATGGTAATATTTTACCAATAGGAACAACAATTGCTAATATTCCTACCCAGACAGAAAATTCTTCTACAGATGCAATTGCAACAATTATTTCAAGAGTTGTTGCTTTGATTACAAGTCTTTATAACAGTTACCTTAAATATGGTGAATATAATTTTAAGGGTGAACTTTGTGTTTCAGCTATTGCAGATGCAAACAATGATTTGACTAGTCCTATTAAGATTTCTGCAGATGGTTCTGGAAATGCAACAATTAAAATCGGAACAACTACTGTTCTTTCAATAGATTCTAATAATAAACTGCATACAAATTATACTGTTGTAGCTGCTGATAATGCAAATACAGTTGTAAACAAGGCTGTAACAGATGCAATTTCTACAGCATTAACTAATTTAACTGCAAGAGTTGCACATCTGGAAGATACTATAAATCCTACTTTTGATTCTAACTCAGCTCTTTCAGCCGGAACAAACGGAAGATTTAATGTCGATTCAACAAATGTTTATGTTGCCACAACACAGAATGTAACACTTTCTGGCGCACAAACAATAGATGGAATTTCAAGCCTTGCAGATGGTGTTGTGGTTCTTGTAAAGGAACAGACAGATAACAAAGAAAACGGATTGTATCAATATAATTCTTTAAGTGCATGGACTAGACTTAATGACTTCTTAATTCCTAGTGCTTTTGTTGGAAAATTATTCTCAGTTACTAATGGTACATCAAATGGAAAAAGAATGTTTTATATTCCTAATTCTAGTTTTGCTCCAGAAGATGATGATTTTTCAGAAAAAGGAATTAACTTTCTTGAATACTTTGGTTCTATTTTGCCGGCTCCTAATAGACTTGCAATGCGTGATAGTAATGCTTGTGTAAAAACTGCAGAACCTAATCAGGCTAATGATGCAGCTACAAAGAATTATGTAGATCCTGTTGTTATATCGACAGATTCTAATAATAATGTCAAAGTTGTAACAGGCGCTCCGGCTTTGAAAGCAAATATGAGTATTAAGTTCTTCTTTACTACAACTATGACAGGAACAGATACAACAACAGGAATGAAGATTTCTTATAATGGAACAGCAATAGATTTGAAAGCCGTAAAGAACGGAACTTTAGTTGATCTGTTGGCTCATGAAGTTGCTGCAAGTGATTATAGATATATTCAGGCATATACAACAATTGAAGTTATTTATAATGGTGGATATTTTGTTGTAGTAGGTAATCCGGTTGTTTTGTCTAGCTCAGATTACACAATCTATGCGGACGGTCAGAAAACATATCCTACGCCACAATTAGAAGCGTTTGAAAATATTACGATAGGAGTAGGTTCTGCAAACGCAACAATTATACAAAAAGCAGGATTTTTATATTTATATTGGGGAGCGACTGGAACTGACCATGTTATATTTATTAATGGAATAGGTTTAACTGAATGGGAAGGTAGAGGCTCTAACTGTTTTGCTGTAAGTAAAGGTGACACAGTATATCAGACTTCAACTAGCGGTCTACAAGCATCTAAAATCAGATATTATAAAGATTAATAACAAAATGGCTATAGGCTTCCCTATAGCCTTTTTTAGTTAGTCTACTTTTGTGTATTCAATAAATATATCTAGTTCTGCCACGGCATAATATGGGATTGCACTAAATTCACCATTTAGTTCATTATACATCAGAGCCATTTTTTCACTACCGCCTTCATCACGTCTTCCATAATATCCAACATACATTCCACCAACAGATAAATGAGTATAATAATTATATTTTTTAATACTTATTTTATCATAGTCCGCTAAAGTAGCAACTACGTGTACATTTTGATATGCAGGTATATTTTTACAAACGACCATTCTAGTATAAACATCTACCCATGAAGTTCCGTTCCACCATTTTTTATTAGTTTTTCTCTCAACTTCATCATATAGTTCAGCATATACAGTATTACCGTCCGCATAGATTGAATAAAAAAATTCTATTTTGGTCTTACTTTTTCCTTTCTTTGTTTTAGAGTTTACGAAGGAGGAATGTAGAATGATTTACGGTTATATCAGAGTTTCAACAGAAGAACAAAATTTGGAGAATCAAAAGAAAGCCATTAGTGAACAATTCAACATTGATGAATGGATTGAAGAAAAGAAAAGCGGAACAATAGATTATCACAAACGTTCGTTAGGTAATCTGTTAGAAAAACTTAAAGAAAATGATACCTTGGTCATTACAGAACTTTCAAGACTAGGGAGAAGTATATCTATGATTTTTGATATTATTTCAGACCTTAAAAAACGGAAAGTTAGAGTTGTTGCAATCAAAAATAATTTTGACATGAATCCTGAGAACAGTAATGACATAATTACATCAGTTATTCTTTTTGCTTTTGGTTTATCTGCTCAGATAGAAAGGCAGTTGATTTCAGAAAGAACTAAACAGGGATTGGCTGTTGCAAGGGCAAAGGGGAAAAGAATAGGCAGACAGAAAGGAGAAACTGTTTACTATGTAAAACTCAGAAAATATGAAGCTGAGATCATCAAGTCTAGTAATAAAGGTGTTAGTATAAATTGCCTGGCAAAAAGATATAATGTTAGATGGTCTACAATGAAAAACTTTATTACCAGATATTCTAAAATGAAAAAGCCAAAACCATTATTAGTAAAACCTAAAAAACATGGTCATCCAACATACAGAGAAATTGAATATTTCAGAAATCAGCATTAATCATTTTTATGTGAATATGTGCATAAGAAAAACACAATCGGCTGCATCCCATCTATTTTTGAGATAATAGAAGATAAAAGTTAAAAAACTGCCTGATGGGTTCAGCCCATTGTTAAATTGGATAAATCTCTACATTTTCAAAGGGGTGTATGTGCATAAATTTGTGCATAATTTCCACAATATATAACAATAAATATGTTGTGAAAATCCATATTTAGTGTTAAATTAAATATATAACACTAAAAAACTACACTAAACGGAGTATAGCCATCAGTATTCAGCCGAATAAAAGATGAAAAATAGTGTCTTTTGGCCGGTTTTATACCCAAAAACAACACTAAATGTGGTTTTTAGGTGTTATATGTGCATAAAATGTGAATAATTCATAAAATTATGTGCATAATCTTAGTTTAAGGAATGGTTATGGTACGACACCTATTTCAAAGAACAATCACAAGAAACGGTAAAAAAATCAAAGCATGGTATTATTGGTTTTATGATGAAAATGGTAAACAGGTAAGGAAATCCTGTGGCCAGAATGGAAAGCCTTGTTTGACTAAAAGGGATGCAGAATTCTTTATTGCAAATCTGCCGGATGAAGAACCTGAGAAAATACAAATCATAACATTTGAAAAATATTGTAATGGTTTCTATGATACAGATTCCAGGTTCTTGAAAAAACAGGCTGCAAGAGGTTATAAATATCAGCCTGATACAATTTATCAAAAGCAATTATATCTTAAAAAATTTCTTGCTGTATTCTCAGAAACAGATGTTACAAAATTAACTGTTGGAGCTGTAGAAAATTGGCTGATTGATATGGAATGTTCCAATTCAGTCAAAAACAATATTCTTGCCGTTATAGATGAAATAGAAGGTGAACTCTATAGTGAAAGAATTATTGATAATCCGGTTCATATAAAACACTTCAAAAGAAATACAAATGAAAAAGGAATCTTAACTTTACAAGAAATTGCAAGATTATTTCCAACGGATTATGAGAGCTTAATTAATATCTGGAGAGTAAGAGCAACAGAAAAAGAAAACGATATTTATTCTTTTGCAACAGCCATTTATACATTAATTTCCACCGGTATGAGAAGTTCTGAAATAAGAGCTTTACAATGGAATCAATTTATACGGCCTGATGCTATTTTAATTAATGCAATGATTGATTCTAATGATGAACGTGTAAACAGATTAAAGAAGTGGAGTGATAATAATAAGAAGTGGAGAGTTACAATATTACCTGATAGAACGGTAAAGATGATAGATTTACTCAGGTTGGATAGATCTGATGATGACTATGTTTTTGTTTATGAAGATAAACCTTTAACAACATGTTTTCTGTTGGATCATTTTAAGAGTGCATTAAATAAAAACGGTATAGACTGTAAAGGCCGTAATATTACTATTCATTCTTGCCGATTTACCTATAATACTCTTGTAAGAGGTGAAATATCAGGTGAAGATTTACGGCTTATGGTTGGTCATACTACAGAAAAAATGACTGAGTATTATGACAAATCAAAAGCCGTAGAACATCTTGATGAATTGCTGCTGAATAAGGGATCTCTAAATTCCGTATTTAATTAATAGGAACTTTAAGGCCGATTGTAAAACCGGTGCATCCACCAATAAGTAATCCAGAACCAAAGCCTATAAGAGAGAATTTCAGGTTATCGGAAAACGTATTTGACTTTCTTGTTTCATACATAGTTTTCCAATATTCTATATCAGGCTGTAATTCAACTGTGGCTTGTTTATAGCCTTCTTTATGGGCTTGTTCTATGGAGTTATCAGCTTCTTCAAGAATAATATCAATTATCGCTTGAACTTCCGTTCCGCTGTATGTCTTTTTTAAGTCTATTCCTAACTCGTTTTCGGAACTCTTTTTGTTCTTGTTCGATGTTTGCGCTGATAGTGTCAGCATTAGGACTATCGGCAGCAATAGAATCAGCAGTTTTCTTTTCAAGTTCATTTTTCTTTTCCTCTCTTGCTTTTGCGGCTTTATCTGTTTCTTTTGTTAAATCCTTATCCTTACGAAACAAGAATATTGCAACAACACCAAAGAAAACGGTTATAAAGACCATTTCAACGGCTCGAAAAATTTTACAGAATATTTCTTTTACTCGATCCATAAATTACACCATTTCAAAATGTGGCTTGTCTATAAAGCCTTTCCAATCTCCACCCCATGAGAAACCGTATTTCTTACCAATATTTCCCATCTCATTCCAAACAGAATCTGGAGCATCCCACCATATTTTACCGGCTTTGAACGGTGCAAAATCAATAGCAATTCCCTTAATGTGGTTTGAATTTAATGTCTGAGTATTTGCTATTTTACATTCCCAATCACTTGGTTCATACAATCCGGCAGCTTTATACATTGCTTTTACATCTTTAGGATCTTTCATTCTGGAACGTGAATAATAAGCCATTTGAACGGCAAGGTCTCTTTTTGTTTCAACAATGATAACTTTTTCAACACCTAATTTTTTTAGAGCTGCTGAGTTATTCATTGCTTTATAAGCCTTGTTTGCAGCCGGCTGAATTTCTTTGTTTAAGTCTTTAATCTGATTGCTCATTTTCAACCTCCGATTTAGAAATTGAATTGATTTTAGATTTAACAATTTTCTGGATTCCCTGAATTAAAAGCTGATAATTAATTTGCATAATTCCAATTGTCATAATGGATCCAAAAACACCGATAGGAAGATATTCAATACTGCAGAAACATCCAACAGCAACAACAGGCATTATGATTGAATAAATCCAGGTCTTTTCAGTTTTAATGAAATTCTTTAACCATTCCATTAAACCAACACCGGCAAGGGCTGAAATAACAGCCTTGATAATGTAACTTGCGAATTCTCCCATAGTTATTTTTCTCCTTCTATTATTTTTCTTCCGGCTATATCTCGACCAGAAAAATAAATATCAGTAAAAAGTTTTTTTGTGTCATCGAAACTTATTTCATCCATAATTTTAGGCAGATTATAATTTGGCAATTTCTGATTGAACATATAGAACTTCTCAGTAACCAATCTGTAATAAGCCTTAGCCTTTGCATTGGCATACTGTTCAAGTTCATAATTTGATTTGTTTACAATGTGATTTCTGGTAAAGTCATTTTTTAATTCATAATTAAGACGATCTGATATTCGATAAGTTATCATTTCTAAAATTATTTTGTCTTTTTCATCTTTAATATCAAATATTTTTAATCCTGTTTCATACAGTTTTATTCTTGCAATTTTCAACATCAGTTTTGCAACTTGAGATTGGTTGTCTACAATATCCTTTCCTTCTGCTATATATCTTTCTTTTATTTCTTCCCTGATTGGTTCGTTTAGTTCAATAATTTTTGATTTCAGATTTTTCTTTGCAATAATACT